>OGFB01000012.1_pt1 | contig 142493 bp, 116 predicted proteins | sample 1570801 | NCBI WGS metagenome assembly OGFB01 (sample SAMEA2581969, study PRJEB24529) | metagenome | biome: Human gut stool | place: China | collected 2011 | reverse complement strand
AATGCGGGAGAGTAGGAGGCCGCCTTTTTTTCAGAGTTGAGTCCCTGACGTCAGTAATGATGTCAGGGACTCTTTTTTTGTTTGATTCCCACGGAGGATGAGATTAATGAGACTTATGGGACTAATAAGACTTATGTGACTTTTTTTAAAGAGACATATGGTGACATCCCCAATGACTTGCCCGTACACTTTAGACATTCTATCACATAAATGCACATACGTTTGAAAAGCAGTACAAAGAATAATTAAGCGTTTTCGGGTAGTGTTTCACCGAGTGTGTCTGAATCAAGTTGACTTAACCCCGAATCGGGTATTATAATTCAGACGGATTCTTGCTTTATATTGAGCGGATTTTCCTTATATTTTTCGCCGGCTAGCAGGCTATGTCAAGAAAAAGCTGGTAAGAAGGTACCAATAGAAAACAAAAAGGCGGATGAAAGCATGAAAGCACAAAATAGATAAAACTATGTGCGATTTAATGACAGATTGGGGTTAAACGCACTTGATGAAACACTATCGCTGGGTAACTCTCAAGATAGAAGGGAATCAGGCGAATGTTCATTTTCCTCCAATGGTTTCGCTCTCTCTGTCTGTCCAGAACCTTCAATGAAGAATGTTAAACAGGCTCTTAAATATCGGAATTATTTTATAAGGGTGTTTGCCAAAACCACTTTTCATCCGATATGTTGTAATTAGCATGAGGGTATGTCAAACCTACCGGAACTAATGTTACTGATTTACCTAGAGGATGATTGCTTTCTCCTTCGGGTTCAGCTTGATTCCATATATTTGTTTCAAGAAAATAGAGATTCTTTGCCATGTACTCCTTAGGATAATAGTCGGCTGTTTGTTTTACTCTGTTGTTCCAGTTCGCTTCTTCATTAAGTATCAATGGCAAATCATACTGCAATCTATAACGCACTTCTCCTGGGTGAAGCATGATTCCGTTTTCATCTGTGACATATGCTGCAAATGTAGGCTCAACCCAAACCCATTTATTCAGCGATTTACTCCAGGCAATGCAGATGACATGGCAATCGCTGTCCGTCTCCCATCCTTTTCGGGATACATGTTATATATCTTGCAGGAATCCCCACAGCAAGCAATGCCTCTGTCAAGCATATAGCAAGAGCACTGCAGTTGTAACCACAACTGTTTCTACGAGCAGATTCGTATGTATTTTCCAAATTCCTTGCTCCGGGAGCCAAACCGTTGCTTCCGTCATGTTCGATGTTGTCATGAACCCTATAAAGGAGATTTTTGATTCTGCTGATGTCATCCCCCTTACCGGCTATTTTGTCAAGATTGAACTTCTTGCGTGTCATTCGCAACATTCTGTCTGAAGGCTCTGCGTATCTGAAAGCCATATCAAAGGGTGGTTCTGAGTTGTATTTTGGGGATTCTTTCAAAATATCAAGTTTGGTCTTGACCTCATCCCCCCAGACTCCATGCGTAATTCATAGCTTCTTTCAATGTGTCTGCTTCCTTACTATTCAAAGCTTTTAGTACGGGATAACGTATTCTGGCTGACTGATATTCATTGCTTCTCATCCAGTCTGAGTTCTTTGCTGTCAGAATCTGTGCCTGCCACTGCGCAGTCTTTTCCAAATCTTTTATCAGGCGAGGATTTGATTTCAGATAATCGATATCTGCTGTTGATGCTATCTTGTCGTTATATACTTTCAGAAATGCACCATGACAGCTGTATTTCGTTAAATTAGGACATTTGGAGTCTTTCAATAAATCCAAATCTAAATAGACTACAGTGCTTTCAAATATCACGCTGTCCAATTTTGGACAGTTATGAGCAAATCCCTGGCCTCCTGTACTCGACACAGAACCTCGGAATATGATTTTCCTCAAGTTTGGGCAGTTTGTCACTAATGCGCAGTCGAAATGACCGATAGCTCCCTCAAACACTATCTCCTCAATAGTGTTATTATCCATAAATAGACCTCCCGGGATATAATCTATATTGCCGAATGTTACTTTTTTCAGATTGGTAAGTCCAATATTTCCTAATCTTCCGATTGTCATTATGTCGGGAATATGAATTTCTTCGGCATGAGAGTCGTAAACTAGGCTATCCAGAAACATTCGTATTCCATCCCTCACAGGTCCGTCGAAAAGCATGAAGAACGATATTCTGGGAAAAAGACGGAATTACTATTGTAATTGCAGCAATTAATCAAATAAAAAATCTATGCATAAATATATATATTCAGAATGATAAAATTAATAAAAATTCCAACACAGCGGTCACATTACCAAATAAATTGGAAAGCGTACGGACGCTAAACAAAAACATTCTCCCAGCAAGACTCTCGCCGCAAGAACCTCAATACAAGACGATTCTGTTTCATGTAATCTATTTCAATAATATAACGTGAGTTCGACGAATTGTAAATGCCTGTAAGTTTGGTGATAAGCGCAAATTGTTGTAACTTTATGGTGCTGAACAACAAAGTATTACAAACAATAATCGCTATGATCACTGGGAGTAAAGTTATAGAATTATTTTGTATGGCAGACAATTTAGCTTCGCTGATTTTCAATTTTGCAAATTTTTGATGCTATGATGGCAAAATATACGCTTAAACCAACCGCAAAGCGCAAATTTAATTATTTGTTGGTGGCAAAGATATAATAAAAACAAAAGTGGGATTAGACTGCTGCCATAAATTGTCAGGCAGTATGACTAACCCCACTTTTGTCTTTTAATTATGTTTCTTAGAATTGCTCCAAGATCTCTATTCTTTTCTTTGTATCCGGGTGTGTGCTGAATAATGAATTAAAGAAATTCATCATGCCCGGTGCAAAGTGTTGCGGATGAATAATGAACAGCTGCGCGATATCGTCACGCTTGACGTTATTCAATCCAGGATCGCCTGATATCTTTCTCAGAGCAGAAGCAAGCGCCAAAGGATTGCCGCAAAGCTCAGCACCTCCGGCGTCGGCCATATATTCACGTTTGCGCGATATTGCAAAACGCGTAAGCAATGTGAAGAAGTAAGCAACTGCACAGCATAAAGCTCCGATTATGAATACCGCAATCATAGACAGTCCGTTGCCGCGGTTGTCCTCGTCATCACTGCTGCGGCTGCTTAGTCCGCCAAACCAGAATGCGTTATACATCATTTGGATAACGAGACTCATTATGGTTGATACGATGCCGACAAAGATGATGCTTGTTATCAGCAGTCTTGTGTCGTGATTACGGATGTGCGTCAGCTCATGAGCTATCACACCTGCAAGTTCGTCATCGTTGAGCCTGTCGATTATTCCTGTTGTCAGCGTAACCGTGTAGCTCTTTTTATCTATACCGCTTGCAAAAGCGTTCAGCTGCGGGTCGTCTACGATGTTAATCTTTGGCATATCCATGTTGCATGTCATGCAAAGATTTTCAACTATATTGTAGATTTTGGGATTTTCCTTGCGCGTAAGCGGTCTTGCTCCTGTAGCAGCACGTACCATTGCCGTATTTGCAAAATACGCTATTGTAAACCATATTCCTACGCCCACGATGACCCATGGTATGGTGTTCATGAAGTAATAGTTTACTGTTGCGGCGTCAAGCTGGTGTACAATGTTGCCGTATTGGTCGTAGTATCCGTTTCCGAAATAGTTTACCAGTGCGAGGAATACCCATACCATGCCCAGAATTATTACGGGAAACAAGATCAGCAACATTATTGTCAATCTGTTGTTGCGCATAATCTGGGTGTGCATTCCGACATATCTCATATATGCTTGCGATTTATGTTAGAATTTAATTTCAGGTGCCTTGTCGTATACAGCGCGTTCTTCCTGTGGAACCTCGAACATAGGTTCTTTTTTAAATCCGAACATTTTGGCAAAGATGTTTGACGGGAATGTCTCAACTGCGTTGTTGAGCTCTCTTGTTGCCGAATTGAAGAATCTGCGTACTGCGGCAAGTTTGTTCTCAAGGTCAGCAATCTCGTTCTGCAGCTGCATGAAGTTCTGGTTAGCCTTCAGGTCAGGGTAAGCCTCGAGTGACACCTTTAAGCCGGCAAGCGCACTTGTCAGGGCATTTTCAGCATTGATCTTGTCGTTTATTGTTGTGGCGCTCATTGCTGCCGTGCGTGCTTCTGTAACTCTCTGCAGCACTTCGCGCTCGTGTGTGGCATATCCTTTCACCGTGGCTACAAGCTGCGGCACGAGGTCGTGGCGCTGTTTAAGCTGCACGTCAATATTTGCGAAGGCATTTTCGCGGTTGTTTCTAAGTTTTACAAGATTGTTGTACAGGCTTACACACCAAATTGCAAGCAGTACGACGATAACTAAAATAATAATTCCTGTTGTCATAATTTTTTAATGATAAATGGTTTCATAAGTTTGTTTACAAATATAATACCATTTTATGAATATCTGAGGTTTCTTTAAGTCTTTTTGTTTATTATTCTTATTTAATATGAAGGTTGTAGCCAATAAGGACACGTGCCGGTTTAGTTTCGTCATGAAATAAAAAAACTCTGCATGACAGGATCTATCCTATGACATGCAGAGCGTTATGTTAAGTTTTAATGTTTATTTCAGCAGATTCATTACTTTGTTGAAGTATCGCTGAGTGCCTTTTATGCTGTATCTGAGTCCGCCGTTCCACGACCTTATGGCCTGCTCTATGCTGTTTTGCGGATTGTGGACGGACTGAAACAAAATGAACATCTCTTTCGATTTTGCCACGTTAAAGCGGTCAGACAGCTTAAATCTTTTCTTGCTTTTTCTTCTTTTCAGGATGTTGTTGCACTCTCTTACCAGAATCGGAGTTATCTGCATTGCTCCGCATGAGTTGCCGCTTACGGCTTTGGGGTTTCCTTCGCTTTCGACTTGAATAATGGCGTCCATCACCGGATTCCAGTCGAATTGAGGGCTTTGAGTTTCGTTGTTTTCTGCAAAAGCATATAAATTTGCTGTAAATACAAATAATAATACTAATACTTTTCTTAATATTCTCTCCATATTTTACGGTTTATGGCATCTGGACATATAAAAAAACAGGGATGTCCGCGGCAAGCGGTTCGTATGAGAAAAATTATTGAACCGAGTCTGGATGCCAGTTATATACTAACGCGAATGGCGGCTTTCAAAACAAAAGAAGATACGCCATTCAATCTTTTTACCGCTGCAAAGGTATGAAAAAAAATGCGATTATCCAAACTTTGTTCCGCTTTTTAAACATTTTGCATTGAAATAAGCATTTTATATCATGTTGAAAATCAACTAATTGCTTTAAAAATATGTAAAATATTTTCGGCTGCCGTCTTGTGCCCGAATTTAGGCGAAACATAATGTTAATGCACGTTTCACGGCATTTGTTGTTATAAGAACGGCCCATTTTTATATCTTAAATCATGTTGCGTGCTAAAGTGTTATAGACTATAACTATGCTAAGATTGTTGCAGGAGTGAATAAGGGGCAATGTCGCTTTGCCTTGCAGATAAATTATTGTCATAGTTTTGCCTTGCGCCAGTTTTCGCTATTTTTTCATGATATAGGGTAAGGATTGCAGGCATCAGAATTAAACCTCAAAAAACTGAAAGGAAAATGTACTATTATCCTTATAGGAAATCCGGAACAATAGCTTGAAATATGTGGACTGTAAGCAAAGTTGCGTTTGTTGGTTTCAAATCATTAACCTATTGTTTACGGTCCGTAAGTGGCCCACTTTTAATGCAAAAGTGGCCAAGTTTTTTGTCGCAAACAAATGGTTTTTTATGCCCAGTCCGATGTTCCGTGCATTTCAGTGCAGGCATTGCTAAAAAAATATTGTTTATCCCAATCTGCCGGTATTAATAAGTTTGCTGTGTGATTCTTCCTGTTGGCTGATGACGTAGTGTATCTTGAGCAGTGTTTTCTGAAGGCCGACAATGGATTTTCTTGCCTGCAATCGTTTGGCTCTCAGAATATTTAAATAAGACAAACCCCTCATTATTCGGCTGCCAATGACCTGCCCGGGTTAAAAAACTGCGTTTTTCGTTTGTCTTTTCATTCTCCTTTCACTATTTTTGACTACCTTTGCATTGACGATTGTTGAAACATGCCATATTGGCAGGCTTAATTGTATGTCGGCATGCGTCATGCCGGGCATGTGTGAGAGGCACGGCCTGTTTCGTGCATGTTGTTTTTTTTGAATGATTAACGGATAATTTCTTTATAAAATATGTATTACGTTTCTAAGCGAATGGAGATTGCTGGCTGTCATCGCCTTACTCTTTCTTATGACAGCAAATGCTGTAATCTGCACGGACACAACTGGATTGTTACGGTTTATTGTAAGTCGCGTGAGCTTAACGCTGAGGGTATGGTTGTTGACTTTAAGCATATAAAGGATAAAATTCACGGATATCTCGATCATGGCAATTTCAACGAACTGCTGCCGTTCAATCCTACGGCCGAGAACATTGCAGCCTGGATATGCAGTCAGGTTGAACACTGCTATCGGGTGGATATAGAAGAAAGCGAGAACAACAAGGTGTCATACGTTAAAGACGAAGACTGACATTTATGAGGGTAAACGAAATTTTTTATTCGCTTCAGGGCGAAGGCTACTTTACCGGAACACCAGCCGTCTTCGTACGTTTTTCAGGCTGCAATCTCAGTTGCAGCTTTTGTGACACGGAACATACGACGTTTACGGAAATGTCTGAGGAAGACATCGTCCGTGAGGTGTGTGCCTATCCGGCTGCTCATGTGGTTATCACCGGCGGCGAGCCGACAATGCAGCTTACAGCTTCGCTTGTTGACAGGCTGCACGCTGCCGGAAAGTATGTGCAGATAGAGACAAACGGCACTTATCGTCTGCCCGAAGGCTGCCGTGTCGACTGGATTACGTGTTCGCCCAAATACCGTCCTGTCGTTCTGACGCATATCGACGAACTGAAAGTGGTGTTTCAGACGCCGGAGCAGGATATGTCGCAATATGACGGCATGGAGGCTCGGGTGTATAGCCTGCAGCCATGCGACGTGAATGACGACAGACGGAATGCCGTGATATTAAAAGATGCCGTGGAATATTGTCTTTCGCATCCCAAGTGGCGTCTTTCGCTTCAGACCCATAAAATAATTAATGTGAGATAACGGCCTTCAGCCTCTACGGCGGCATGGCTCGCCTGCGTCTGAATAAAGTGGCCCGGCAGTTATGCCGTCTGTGGCAATTCATAAGAAATCAATGAGGCAATTAGGCATAGCCTCATTGATCACCACCGTTGAAGTGAAGTATTTTCAGCAGCTGCTTTTCGTGCTGCAGTTCCTTCAAGCCCTTGTCGGGCGATATGAGCATCATGCTCCTTATCACGTCGTTTTGTCCGCACGTGTAGTTATAATAGTCAATAAGTTCTCCGGTGAGCTTTTCTTTCGGGATAACTTCTGTTCTTAGTTTTTCAAACTCCTCCAGTGGTATTTCGTCTCCCTGGCGTACAAAGATAATACGCCTTGCGATAGGATTGCGGTTGTAGTCGTGCGTGAGATAAATGCCCTTAATCACTTCAGGATATTCAATGATAGGCAGTTGCAGATAAATAACCTTCAGTGCGAGCTGCAGCCTCTTTTGCTCGTTGAACATCAGATAGCCAATCTGGAACGGCGAGAACAGGCCTACTCCTACATAATAGTCGCCGGCCATATTCTGGCAGTAAACCTTCGGCAGGGTGTCGCCGTCGGCAATGGATGATATCATGTAGGGCTCAACCTTCAGGCCGTCGGCATACGACGAAGCGCTGTACGACTGGTACAGGCCTGTGTATATGCCTGCGTTGGGAAGATACTTTATTGATTCTTTTTCAATATCGTCAAGAAACGGACGGCTGTTGCTCTTTCCGCTTATCAGCCGTGGCTCTATATGGCACACCTTGTCGTACAGTTCGTCAAGGCATCCCAGCAGCTTTCTCTTAGACACATTGTTCACCTGCTGCAAGGCGTTGTTAAGCGCGTAGTCGCTGTCGTTGCCGCCGGATATGCTGTTGATGTAGGCGGGCAGTACAGACGAATATAAAGAAGACAGAACGCTCGATGTTATGTTCGTCTCCTCCGAAATGTCCTTCATCTTCACTCCTGCGTCACGCAGTTTCTTCAGTTGCTCATATAGTGATACCAGTTTATCCATATCCTTTATTTTTGGCGCGAATGTACCAAAACGATATTACAAAAACATTACCATTCTGATTCATTATCATGATATGAAAATTACATAATGAATACACGTTTTTTGGGCGTTATAATATATGATTAATTGATTTTTTCATATTGCAGACCGATATACTTTTGCTGCCGTAATTAAAAAAATGAACAAACAAAATCATCAATATAATTATGGAAAAAGCAACAAAGAACAAAAGAATGTCGGAACTCCTGCTTATACTTTGGGCCGGAGGTGCAGCCTTGCTGTCTTACTCGCTTGTATATGCCTTGCGCAAGCCGTATACGGCAGCCTCTTTCGAGGGATTGACCCTGTTTGGAACAGATTATAAGGTAGCTGTTACAACCATTCAGATACTTGGGTATGTAATAGCAAAATTCTTCGGTATAAAACTTATCTCTGAGCTGAAACGCGAAAACCGCTTCCGCTTTTTTGTAACATCGGCAATAATGGCCGAGGTGGCTTTGATAGGCTTCGGCGTGCTCAGCGCTCCTTACAATGCCGCAGCAATGTTTTTCAACGGCCTTTCGCTCGGATGCATGTGGGGCGTTATCTTTAGTTTCATTGAGGGCCGCAAGGTTACGGATATGCTGGCGAGCCTTTTGGGCGTAAGCATGGTGTTCAGTTCCGGAATAGCCAAGAGCTTCGGACTCTTTGCCATGAACGAACTTAATATAGACCAGTTCTGGATGCCGGCAGTCATTGGCGGTGTGGCCCTGCCTCTGCTTGTGCTTATGGGCTATCTGCTTAAGCGTCTGCCCAGCCCTACACAGGAAGATATTGAGTTGCGCAATGAGCGCGTTGTCTTAGACTCTGAAGGCCGCAGGCGTCTGTTCCTGAGTTTCGCGCCAATACTCACGCTGCTGTTTATCGGTAACTTTATGCTCCTTGTCCTGCGCGACATCAAGGAAGATTTCCTTGTGCTTATTCTCGACATGAGCAATCAGTCGTCATGGCTGTTCGCACAGGTCGACACTATAGTTACATTGGCCATACTTGCCCTGTTCTCCGCCTTTGTGTTCTTCCGCAGCAACATCAAGACGCTTATGTGTCTCATGGGCATAGTCATACTGAGCTGTATCACCATGGCATACGTGTCGTTCAACTACAAAGCCCTCGACCTGCAGCCTGTTGTGTGGCTGTTCATAGAGAGCCTGTGCCTTTATATAGCCTATCTTACGTTCCAGACAATATTCTTCGACCGTTTCATAGCCTGTTTCAGGATAAAAGGCAACGTTGGATTCTTCATCGCGATAATCGACTTTATCGGATACATGGGAACGGTAACACTGCTTTCAACCAAGGAGTTCCTCAATTTCGACATGGAATGGTTCGACATGTTCAACCACATGGCATTCTTCGTTGGTGCAGTATGCACAGTCTTGTTCACAATAGTAGCCACGCTTATCTACAAGCGCTATTCGCTTAACAACAGAAACAAGACAAAAAACTCTAAGATGGATTTGTTTATAAACCCTCAATATAATACAATTTAAAATGAACTACGACATCATAATCATAGGAGGCGGTCTGCTCGGAACAGCCACTGCCTATCAGTTGGCAAAACGCAAAGCCGGTAAGATATTGCTTTTAGACGGTAACGAGATTGCATCTCAGGCCTCTTCGCGCGCGGCCTGCCTGCTGACACGTGCGCGGACAAAACCGGCGCTGATGGAACTGGTGCAGGAAACCTACGACTGCATAGACGAGATAGAACAGCTTCTTGGAGAGTCGCTCGAGCTGCAGCAGTGCGGAAGCGTTACGATTGCTTCGTCAGAAGCCTCGCTGAAGGGTGTGGAAGCCTTGGAGAGTGCAGCCAACGACTTTGGCATTCCGAATGAACGGATATCACAGAAACGTGTGAAAGAACTGTTGCCATGGATCAACGAAGCAGCCGCTGACGTAGCCGTATATATGCCCACAGACGCCTTTATCGATTCTGCACTGCTGTGCTCGGGATATGCCAGGGCTGCAAAGGCGCTGGGTGTGGAACTGAGAACTAACTGCAAGGTGAGGTCGATACAGACCGAAGGCGGAAGAATAAGCGGCGTTGAACTGCCTGACGGTGAGATGATAAGTGCTCCCGTTGTTGTCAATGCTGCCGGCTCATGGGCCAATCTGCTTATGCGTCCGCTCGGTGTAGGACTGCCGTTTACGCCCGTAAGGAGCCACTTCTGGATTACCGGCATCGACAAGCAGCGCTTCCCGGTAAACCATCCGTTCTCTGTCATTCCTGACGCAAGAGCCTTCACGCGATCGGATGTAGGAGCCTTGATAATAGGTTTGCGCGAAAGCCAGTGCCAGTCGTTCGACCCTTCTACGATGACAGACCAGCTTCAGGACTTCGACTTCAACAAGGCTGCCAAGTGGGAGGTGCTTGACGAATGTGCACCGCTCCTGAAGCGTTTCTTGCCGGATATAGAAGACCTCGGCATAGCCCACTACATGGCCGGTCCGTCTTGCTATGTGCCCGACGCAATGTTTATCATCGGTCCGGTGAGCAAATACGAAGGTCTGTTTACCGTTACTGGCTGCTGTGGCGGTGGCGTGGCTGCCGGTGGAGGTATGGGACGGTTGGCTGCCGAACTTATTACAGGCGAGAAACCATTTGTCTCACCCGGTCTTTTCGCACCGGAGCGTTTTGGTGAAGTTGATCCTTTCTCAGCCGAATTTCAGAAGAGATGTGCCGATGCCCGTTCAAACAAAAAAGGCGGATAGGCCTGTGCTGCAAATGAAGATATAGAAAACACGAACATAAATATAAAAATGTAGAAAATGAAACGATATATAGTTTTTCTGAAACAAGTACCCTTATCCACAAAGGTTGAAATAGATCCGGTGACAAAGACCTTGAAGCGCTCGTCGGCTCTTACACGCACCAACCCTGACGACCTGTATGCTTTGCAGACAGCCGTTAACCTTAAGAAAAAGACCGGGGCTGAGATTGTGGCTGTAAGCATGGGACCGGAGATGGCTGTAGAGGTGTTGCGCGAGGCACTGCAATACGGAGCCGACAAGGCTGTGCTGCTTTCGTCGCGTGCTTTTGCCGGAAGCGACACGTTGTGCACGAGCAAGTCGCTCGCAGCTGCCGCACGTAAGATAGGCGACTACGACCTGCTGTTCTTCGGCAAGATGGCTGTAGACGGCGACACAGCACAGGTTGGACCTGAAGTGGCTGGCCAGCTTGACATTCCACAGATAACACAGCTGACAGCCATAACGGCCATATCTGACATTTCGGTAAGTGTTACAAGAAACGCCGGCTGCAAGCTTCAGCATCTTGAGGTGAAGATGCCGTGCGCCATCATGGTGAGCCGTGAAAACTGCGAACTTGAGAACGTAACGCTACGTGCATGGCAGAAGGCACGCCAGCAGCCTATTACAAGATGGAACGAGCACGATCTGGGCCTTTCTTCTGACGAGATCGGACTGTGTGCGTCGCCAACACAGGTAGTGGCAACAGAGGTTCCTCAGCACGACAAGGTGGTAGAATGGATTGAGGACGGACATGCCGTGATGGACATTATAGAGAACAACGTGCTTTGTCAAACAAAATAACAGATAATAAGAATTATGAGTTTCGCATTAAATTTAGATAAAGATCTTTGCATAGGTTGTGGCATCTGTTCTGAGAGCTGTGCTTTCGGGGCTATAACCATGAGTGATTTTCCCGAGATAAACGAAGACAGCTGCCGTCTGTGCGGAAGTTGTGTACAGGCATGTGCCGCCGGAGCATTAAAGATAAACAAGGAGCAGCCTAAAGACAGCGCTGCCGACAACAGTAAAGGTATATGGGTGTGGGCTGAAGTTGAAAACGGACAGCTGGCGCCTGTGAGCATTGAGCTGCTGGGCAAGGCTGTAGAGCTGTCTGAAAACTTGGCGCAGCCGGTTGAGGCTGTGCTCATAGGCAACGGCGTGAGCGGGCTGGCAGACGACCTTATTGCGTATGGAGCCGACTGTGTGCATGTGGTTGAATCGCCGTTGATGGCCGACTTTATCGACGAAAACTACACCAAAGTCTTTGAACGCCTGATACGGCAGAATCGCCCGGCTATACTCCTTATGGGGGCAACCCTGCTCGGACGCGGCCTTTCGGCACGCCTTGCCTCGGTGCTTCACACAGGACTTACGGCCGACTGCACCGAACTTGAGATTGACAAAGAGACCAAATTGCTGCGACAGATACGTCCTGCTTTCGGCGGCAACCTTATGGCAACGATAATAAATCCTGCGCATCGCCCGCAGATGGCTTCGGTGCGTCCCGGCATCATGCGTCCGGCCGTGAAAGACGACAGCCGCAGAGGCCGCATCGTGAGATACGACTGTGACGAGAGCATGAATGATGCGCGTGTAAGGCTTATTGAGACCTTGAGCAGCGAAGTGAAGCATTCGTCGCTGAGCAACAGCAAGATTATCGTGGCAATAGGGCGCGGAGTGAAGACGCGTAAATGTGCCGACGAAATCAGTGCATGGGCAAAGAGCATAGGTGCGTCTGTTGCCGGATCGAGGGCTGCCGTTGAGATGGGGCTTGTGGATGCATCGGTTCAGGTAGGGCAGACCGGTCATACTGTTGCCCCCGACCTTTATGTGGCAATAGGCATCAGCGGACAGATACAGCATACGGCAGGTATTGTCGGGGCTAAAAAGATAATGGCGATAAACACCGACAGGCAGGCTCCGATATTCAGCGTGGCCGATTACGGATGGAACATCTCTGCCGAGGAAGCGCTGGCAAGGCTTGTAGACATAACATCTGTAAAGGCATGAGCAAGAAGATATTAGCATGTATCGTCATGCTGGCGGCATCCTTCAGTGTGGCACTTGCCGGCGATTCGCTCAAGATAAAATTCCGTTCGCGTGCATTGTTGGATGCCACGGTTACCGATTATGGCAAGGAAGACGTGCAGGGCTATTATCGCCTTGAAGATTTCCGCGTGGGCTTTAAGGCAAACTATGGTCAATTCGAGCTGAAGGCCGACATCGGTTTCGGCGGCGGAAAGGTGGCGATAAAAGACCTGCTGTTCAACTATCACATGAAAAACTGCGTGGTGGCTGTGGGCAACGCCTATGAACCTTTCTCGATGGATATGCTCATAAGCACCGTAGACATGCGCTTCAACCAGTCGGCAACTTCGGTGCTGGCGTTCACCAACAGCCGTAAGCTCGGCGCAACGATACACTATTATCTGCCGTCGCTCTATCTGGCTACGGGCGTTTATACGCACAACGACATCAACAAGATTGGCAGCAGCCAGGTAAACGCCTTCGTGTCTACCAGCCGTGCCGTGTGGCGCAGGCAGAAGGGCGACTATCTCATACATGCAGGAGGCGCCTTCTCGTTTCGCACACGGCCGGTGAACACCGAGGGGGACCCTGAAACTGAAGTTAGCAGTGCAGGCGTGACGTCGATGCTTCCCAATGCTCTGCTAAACGCAAAGGTAGACCATCTTGGCACGGAGGTGAAGGGGCTGCTCGAAGCTTTATACATGTCGCCCAAGTTTATGATTCAGAGCGAATATTTTCTCGACCGCTATAACCGCACTCAGGGCGAAGCCTATATGCCTCACGGCGGATATATTCAGGCCGGATATCTTATAAAGGGGCGCGGATTTGAGTATGATCCGGTGTACAGCATACCGGGACGCCCTAAGACAGAAAAGGCTATTGAGCTTACTGCGAGGTTGAACTACACTGACATGAACGACCCGAAGGCCGGCATATCGGGAGGCAAGGAGACCGACCTGTCTGTAGGGGCCAACTTCTATCTTAACAAATATTTGGCCGTGAAGGCCAACTGCAGCTATGTCTTTGTGGGCGACAACTGCAACGAGTTTTACCAGAAAGACCTGCTGCTGGGCCAGATACGAATACAATACGTATTCTGATGCCCCCTTTCTTTAGCCGAAAAATGTTTCAGTCTCTATGCTTTCCTGCCGGGAAGCATAGATTTTTATTTGTCTTCAATCGTCATTGTCATTCGGCATAACATCCGTTATAATATAGAGCTTGCCGTCGCCTGCCTTCCGTATATATAGCAGAAATGTCGAAATAAGGCAAATGACAGGCCGGCAATGGAAAGCAGAATGGCGAAAGAATGCATCAGTCTGCTTGTATAATAAAGCCGGATGCGGTATGCTGAAGGTCATCCGTAATGACGCATGGCTGTCAGTATGTCTCAGCGAACTGTCCCGATAATGTACCGGTCTTCTATGGGTTTGCCGGCAAAAAGTCTTTTTCCTAACAGGCTGACAGACGCAGATATAGCGACAAATATTGTGGTGCACGCCCTGAAACAGGGCAGAGGAAAGTCTAGAAAAATAAAAAACGGATAAATACTTTGTTAAGTATATTATCCGTTGTAGTTGCGGAGGCAGGACTCGAACATGCGACCTCCAGGTTATGAGCCTGGCGAGCTACCAACTGCTCCACTCCGCGATGTTAATTTTTTTATTCGCTTGCGCCTCATTTCTGATTTGCGTTTGCAAAGGTACTGCTTTTTTTTGAATCTGCAAAATTTTAGGGAAAAATTTTAATGGAAAATTAAAAAATGGCTATAAAAACGGCTGTTTTTGCCGTCTTGGCTCATACTTTACATGGCTTTGGCCTGCATTTGTGAGGTTAGCCGTGCGTAAGCATTTTGCCTTAATGCCGAGCATTATGACATTTTGTTTATGTACGGATTTTATGGTGAAATAGAAAAAATGTTGCCATTAAGTCCGTCGCTTGGTAAAGCATATTTACAAAAGAGAGCCAAGTGGCAGGTTTTTTAGTGGTAAACCTATGGGTTTTTACTCAAAAACGGCACGTTTGGTAATGCAAAACAATGCTGTTTTTGAGCGCAAATCATGTCGTTTCATGCCATTTTAGGACAAAAAATGATGCACATTATCTGGTCAGGCGGCATAATGCCTTATACGACAGACTGTTGCAATTGCACACGTATTCTGCCCATATTTTCGCCCAAATGATTTTAATTTTCAAATATTCAAGTTTCAGAGCGTCAGCGAAATTCAAATTGACATGTAAATGCCTAATATTAAGTCAAAGTGGCAAGTCTGTTGATTGTTCGTCCGTAAGCCGCTGCTGCCGGTGCTGGCGTGCCTGCTTTCAGCATTTGTTTTATCATAAAAGCATTTCTATATAATATAATAATGTGAACTCTCAGCTTGCCGTTGTTTGGCAATTTTGTTGATGTCTTTCTGTGAACAGGCGTGTTGCCATCCGTTGCTGGCGTGATGTTCGGCAGGCTTTAAGCATGCGTAAAAACGCATAAAGTGCCTTTATTTATAGTTTAGTTTAATGTTTCTTTAATCTTTTACGCGTTAAAATGTTTGTGGTGTCAAATAAAAATAATAATTTTGCACACGATAATCAGTATGTGCAAAAGTAAATTAGGAGAAACAACCAGATGTCCATATCTAAAACAAGGCAAAAACTGGTAGACGTTGCCAGGCAACTGTTTGCCAAAAATGGCTTGGAAAATACGACGATGAACGATATAGCCAAGGCTTCGGGCAAGGGCAGGCGTACTCTTTATACCTATTTTAAAAGTAAAGAGGAGGTCTACTATGCCGTGATTGAGTCGGAGCTCGAACGGCTTTCGGACAAGATGGACGAGGTGGCCGCCAAGAAAATACGGCCTCAGGACAAGATTATTGAGCTGATTTACACGCACCTTAACATGATTAAAGAAACTGTGATGCGCAACGGCAACCTCCGCGCTGCCTTCTTCAGAAATATATGGATGGTGGAGAAGGTGAGAAAGAACTTTGACGAAGACGAAATAGAACTTTTCAGAAAGGTGTATGCCGACGGCAAGCTCGACGGAGAGTTCGACATAGACAATGTTGAGCTGGTGGCCGACATCACGCACTATTGTATCAAGGGCCTTGAGGTGCCTTTTATCTGCGGCCGTCTTGGTCATGGCATGACGCCCGAGGCCAGCAAACCGCTTGTGGCAAAGGTCGTGTATGGTGCGCTGGGCAAGCCTATGTCTAAGTAGAAGGCTTGTGCCTGATATAAAAAATATGTACTTAAAATTATCTACAACTTTATAAAATAAAAAAGAAAATGGGATTATTAACAGGTAAGACTGCGCTTATTACAGGTGCAGCGCGCGGTATCGGTAAGGCTATCGCGCTGAAGTTTGCTGAAGAGGGCGCTAACGTAGCCTTCACAGACCTTGTTATTGACGAGAACGGAAAAGCCACAGAGGCCGAGATAGCTGCTAAGGGCGTTAAGGCTAAGGGATATGCCAGCAATGCTGCTGACTTCGCTCAGACAGAAGAGGTTGTTAAGTTGGTGAAAGAGGATTTCGGCTCAATAGACATCCTCGTTAACAATGCCGGAATAACAAAGGACGGACTGATGTTGCGTATGACTGAGGCACAGTGGGATGCAGTTATCGCTGTCAACCTGAAGAGTGCGTTCAACTTCATACACGCTTGTGTTCCTGTAATGATGCGCCAGCGTAAGGGTTCTATCATCAACATGGCATCTGTAGTAGGTGTTCACGGTAATGCCGGCCAGGCTAACTATGCTGCTTCAAAGGCAGGTCTTATTGCTTTGGCAAAGAGCATCGCACAGGAAATGGGTCCTAAGGGCATCCGCGCCAACGCCATTGCTCCGGGCTTTATCGACACAGCCATGACTCAGGCTCTGTCTGACGAGGTTCGCAAGGAGTGGGCTGCAAAGATACCTCTGCGCCGCGGCGGTACAGTTGACGACATCGCAGCCTGCGCTACATTCTTGGCTTCAGACATGTCAAGCTACATCTCTGGCCAGGTTATCCAGGTTGACGGTGGTATGAACATGTAATAAATTATCAGTTTATACAGATTTGTGCAAAGAGAGAAGATTGCTACGAGAGTCTTCCCTCTTTGCTTTTGTTAAAACATTATCAGTCATATTATAAATACAGAATACAGACATGCAGGTTATATACGAGGACAATCACATCATCATAGTGAGCAAGCGCAGCGGTGAGATTGTGCAGGGCGACAAGACCGGCGACAGGACACTGGCCGATGATGTGAAGCAGTATATTAAAGAAAAATATGCAAAGCCGGGAAATGTGTTTCTCGGTGTTGTCCACAGGCTCGACCGCCCCGTTTGGGGACTTGTCGTGTTTGCCAAGACGTCGAAGGCCCTTTCGCGTCTTAACGACATGTTCAGAACAGGCGACGTTCATAAGACCTACTGGGCGATAACCCAAAACTGCCCTGCAGAGCCTGAAGCTGTATTGACCGACTGGATTAACCGCAACGAAAAGCAGAACAAGAGTTATGCCTACGACCATGAGGTGCCCGGCTCAAAGAAAGCCATGCTGCACTACAAGGTGATAGGCCGTTCGGACAATTATACGCTCGTTGAGGTTAATCTGATGACCGGACGCCACCATCAGATACGTTGCCAGTTGGCAAACATCGGATGTCCGATAAAAGGCGACCTTAAGTATGGCGCAAGGCGCAGCAATCCCGACGGAAGCATATCGCTCCTGGCACGCAAGATAGAGTTTGTGCATCCTGTGTCGAAGGAGAAGATATACGCCGAGGCACCGCTTCCTGACGACAGGTTGTGGCGCGAAATGCGTATGCTGTAACGTTATATTAGCCTCGTTAGGCATTTTTGTTGCCAAATAATTTCTTTTTTTCCGAAATATTTGCTTACTTTGCATGTATTACGGTTGGATACAATTTTTTACATGTGCCGATGAGGAAGACGTTGAAGTGGGCCGGTGTGATAGTGCTGACACCGGTTTTGCTGTTTATTACGCTTGCAGTGCTGCTTTACATCCCTGCTGTACAGAATTGGGCTGTAAAGCAGGTGGTTGCGTATGCCTCTGATAAAACCGGCATGGACATCACGGTAGACCGTGTGCGGCTCGAGTTTCCGCTTGACCTCGGCGTGCATGGCTTCCGCATGATTCAGCAGAACGACTCGCTGCCGCAGGTGAAAGACACTGTGGCTGACGTCAAGAAACTTGTTGTTGACATACAGCTTTGGCCGTTGTTGAAGAAGAAGGTGGAGATAGACGCCTTCGAGTTCAACGGGCTTAAAGTGAATACGGCTGATTTTGTTCATGAAGCCCGCGTGAAGGGAAGCATAGACAGACTTTATCTGCGCAGCCACGGAATAGACTGGGGCAAGGAGACAATACTCGTCAATGAGGCTGAACTGAAAGATGCCTCTGTAAACGTGGAACTTAGCGACACGGTTCCGCCCGACACGTCGAAGAGCAAAAACTATTGGAAAATAACCGTAGAGAAGCTTGATATAGCCAATACGGGAGTTGTAGTACACATGCCCGGCGACACGCTTCAGGTAGGAGCCTATCTGGGTAAGGCTGAGGCGCGCAGCGGCTTCTTCGACCTTGGTACGAGCCTTTACAGACTGAACAGCCTTAAGCTTGACGACAGTCGCGTAAGCTATGACAACAATTTCAAGGTGCGCACAAAGGGACTAGACTATAATCATATAAGTCTGTCAGACTTAAACATCAGCATTGATTCATTCTATTATTGTGCGCCTAAGCTCGACATGATATTGCGTGCCTGCTCGTTTAAGGAGAAGAGCGGTATCACCGTCAATGACATCTCAGGTCCGTTTGCCATGGATTCTGTCAAGATATCCTTGCCTTCTTTCAGCCTGAAGACTCCCGACTCTTATCTGAAGGCCAATCTTATAATGGACCTTAATGCGTTCAGCGACAAGAATCCGGGCAAGCTGCAGCTCAGGGCTGACGGTGAGTTTGGCAAGCAGGACATCATGCGCTTCATGGGCAGTATGCCCACAGCGTTTATACGGCGTTGGCCTAATCAGCCGCTTTCGGTCAAGGCTGTCATATCCGGCAACATGAAATATCTTAAGTTTGCCGGACTAAACCTGAAGCTGCCTACGGCGTTCAATGTCAACGCACGTGGCTTTGCCGCAAACCTTAACGACGATAAGCGTCTGCGTGCAAATGTCACTCTTGACGCCAGAACATATAACCTGAGTTTTGTTAAGGCGCTGGCTGCGAGCAGTGGAGGCTCGTTTAATATACCTGCGGGAATTGTTCTCAAGGGCGACTTTAAGGCCAACGGCAAGCAATATGCGGCAGATTTCATAGCCCGTGAGGGCGGAGGCAGTGTTAAGGCAAAGGCCGACTTTAATGCAGCAACCTTGGCTTATAAGGCTTCTGTTGCAGCTGATAATCTCCATCTGGGCCATTTCTTGCCGGGCAGCGGAATGGGCGATTTCACAGGCAGCATGAATGTTAAGGGCAACGGACTCGATTTCCTGTCGCATCGCACAGCTTTGCAGGCAAAGGCAGGCATAAGGAAATTCAGTTATGGCAAGTATAATTTTGACGGAATTGATTTCGACGCTAACCTTAACAACGGCAAGGCGCATGCTTGCGTTAACAGTGCCAATCCGCTTATTAACGGTAATGTGAGGTTTGACGCATTCTTGAGCCGCAAGAAGATAATGTCCTCGCTTAAGGCTGACTTGAATCATGCCGACTGGTATGGACTAGGAATAGTGAAGTCGCCGTTCACGACATCTTTCAACTGTGAGATAGATGCGTATACAGATCTTAAGACATTGCTGGGCGTGAAGGGTAATCTGAGGAATCTGGTCATGACAGATTCGGCAAGGACCTACCGTCCGGATAACCTTGAGATTGACATGATCACGAGCAGCGACACAACTCACTTTGCCGCATATTGTGGTGACTTCCGTCTGAGGTTCAACGGCAGCGGCGGATATAAGAAAGTGCTTAAGCAGAGCGGATTCTTCATGGATGAACTGTCTGCCGAACTTAAAAATAAGAAAATAGACATATCCGTGCTGAGGTCTAAGCTGCCTTTGGCCGATCTTTATCTCACAACAGGAAAGAATAATCCTCTTAGCAGGTTTATAGCTAATGCCGGCTATGTGTTCCAGGATGCAAGCATAGACATAAAGTCGTCGCCGCATACTGGACTAAACGGCAGCGTTCAGCTTCTTGAACTTCAGAAGAACACTCTGGTGCTCGATACCGTACGCTTTAATATCGTGTCAGACTCTACGCAATGCTCTTACAACGGACAGGTGCGCAACAACAGCGACAACAAGCAGTATGTGTTCAATGCCTTGTTCGATGGATATGTGTTTGAGAAAGGCTCGGGCGTAAACTTCAAGGTGTATGATGCAAAAGACAGCCTCGGACTCAAGATGGGCATTGAGGCTTCGATGGAGGAGAACGGCATAAAGATGCACATGCTTACTGACGATCCGATTCTCGGATATAAGAAGTTTGAGGTTAACGAGAACAACTATATCTTCATGGGAACCGACCGGCGCATCATGGCAGACTTGCGTCTGAAGGCCGACGACGGAACGGGTATATATGCATATACTAACGACGAAAACACCGATGCGCTTCAGGACCTGACGATAGGACTTAACAAGTTTGATCTGTCGAAGCTGCTTACGGTTGTTCCGTATATGCCTCGCATAACCGGAATTATGAACGGCGACTTCCACTTGATACAGACAAAGGACGAGCTTTCTGTGTCATCGTCAGTAACTGTAGACAAGATGACATACGAGCGGACACGCATGGGCAACATCGGACTTGAGTTTGTCTATATGCCTCAGTCGGACGGAACCCACAGCGTTGACGGAATGCTCATGTGTAACGATAATCAGGTGGCAGACATTAGCGGATCGTATAAGTCGGAAGGTGACGGACAACTGGATGTTACGATGAATATGTCCCGCCTGCCGATGCGTCTGCTCAACGGATTCATTCCTGACCGTATCATTCGTCTGAAAGGTTATGCCGACGGCTCTCTTGATGTGAAAGGTACGCTGTCGCATCCACGTGCCAATGGCGAGCTTACGTTGGATTCTTGTTATATGCGCAGTGCGCAGTATGGCATACGTATGCGTCTTAGCGAGGAACCTATCCGTATCGTAGGAAGCAATCTGCTGTTCGAGAATTTCAAGATGTTTGCAAACAATGACAACCCGTTGATTCTCGACGGAAACATCGACTTCTCTGACGTTGCCAATATGTCTATGGATCTGCGCATGGCTGCCAAGAACTGTCAGATAATTGATGCCAAAGAAAACAGACGCAGTGTGGCTTTCGGTAAGGCCTTTGTCGACTTTATCGGCACTATGCAGGGTCCGCTTAGCAATCTTAAACTATTAGGACGCCTAGATGTGCTCGGTTCTACCGACATGTCTTACATCCTGCGTGATTCGCCTTTGTCTACCGACAACCAGATGGACGAACTTGTTAAGTTTACAAGCTTCAGTGACACTACAGAGGCCGTTGTAACACATCAGCCGCTGTCGGGCTTCAGCATGGATCTCACGATGAATATTGCCCAAGGATCACACGTCATGTGCTATCTTAACGCCGACCATTCTAACTATATCGACCTTATGGGCGGCGGAAGCCTGCGCATGAAGTACGGCTTGACAGGCGAAATCGTGTTGACCGGAAAATATACTCTCGACAATGGCGAGATGAAATATTCGTTGCCTATTATTCCTCTTAAGACGTTTACCATTCAGGACGGAAGCAACATTGAGTTTACCGGCGACCCGATGAACCCGAAGCTAAACATAACGGCCACGGAGAGAACAAAGGCAAGTGTGTCTAACGGCGGGGAGCAAGGGCGTACGGTTGAGTTCGACTGCGGCGTGGTTATAACCAAGACCCTTTCGGACATGGGACTTGAGTTTACGCTCGATGCGCCGGAGGATATGTCGCTGCATAACGAGCTGATGGCAATGAGCGTGGAACAGCGCGGCCGACTTGCCGTTACGATGCTTACCACGGGCATGTATATAGCCGACGGTAACACCAGCGGATTCTCTATGAACAACGCGCTAAGTTCGTTCCTGCAGAGCGAGATTAACAATATTACGGGAAGTGCGTTGCGCACGCTCGACCTCAGTTTCGGTATGGACAATGCCACTGACGCCAGCGGAAACACCCACACTGACTATTCGTTCAAGTTTGCTAAGCGCTTCTGGAACAACAGAATGAAGATTGTAGTAGGCGGAAAAGTGTCAACGGGTGCCGATGTGGCTAATCAGAACGAGTCGTTCTTTGACAACGTGACGCTCGAATACCGCCTGAGCAACTCTTCAGACACTTACGTCAAGCTGTTCTATGACAACAATGCTTACGACTGGCTCGAAGGCACCACCCGCGAGTATGGCGTAGGTTTCATCTGGAGAAGAAGCCTGCAGCATTTTAAGGATATATTCAGTTTCAAGAAGAAGGACGCGATTATTCCATTGCGCTCTGATACAATACCTGACAAGAAATGAGACTATCGGTAAAGAATATAATATATGTGGCCAGAAGGTCGTTTCCGTCGTTGCGCGTTTTTGCGCTTCGTGTGTGCCTGTTGGCTGCCGTTTCGGTGTTGCTGTGGTCGTGCTCAACCACCAGCGGCATACCTAAGGGCGACCAGTTGTTCATCGGACTGACAAAGATCGACTATCAGGACTATGAGAAAAGCGACCATTATGAGACAACTCGTGAGGAGGTTGAGGCTTCATTGGCTACAGCTCCCAACGGCGCCTTGTTCGGCAGTTCGTATTATCGCACGCCGTTTCCTTACGGTTTGTGGATATGGAACGCCTTTTCAGGCTCAAAGAACAAGATAGCACAATGGATGACCAAGACGTTTGGCAAGTCGCCCGTGCTCATGAGTCAGGTAAATCCTCAGCTCCGTGCCTCAGTGGCGCAGTCGGTGCTACGCAATCATGGCTATATGAACGGAACGGTAGAGTATGAGATTGTGGAACAGAAAAATCCAAAGAAGCGCAAGATAGGATACACCGTAAAGTTCGGACCGCTGCTCACGGTGGACACACTTCAGTATGTGGGCTTTCCGGAGATGGCCGACACGCTGTTAGAGAAGACAAAGGATGAGGCCAAAATAAAGAGCGGTTCGCCTTTTGACGCCTCTGCTCTTGACGCAGAGCGCAACCGCATAGCCACTTTGTTCCGCAACAACGGCTATTATTATTATCAGCCGAGTTTCGCCTCTTATCTTGCCGACACAACCATCACGCCCGGCAAGGCCAGCCTGCGCCTGCAGATGGCCGACAATCTGCCGGAACTTGCCAAGCACAAATGGTATATAGGAAAAATCAGAATAGACATCCGCAAACAGTTTATGGAGGTGCTGAAAGACTCGTTCAGCCATCGCTATTTCACGGTCAGGTTCAACGGCCGCAAGCCGCCGATACGTCCGCGAATAATCTTGAGCGACCTGAAACTGCGTCCGCGCAAGCTTTTCAGATACGACGACTATTTGGAATCTTCAAACAAACTTAGCGGATCGGGGCAGTTCAGCTCGGTTGAGTTTGCGTTTACGCCGCGCGACACTACAGCAACATGCGACACGCTCGACCTTAACCTGTCGTGTACGTTCGGCAAGCCTTATGACTTTTATATAGAAACCAACTACACCAACAAGATAAACGGCCGCACCGGTCCCGAGCTTGTTATCGGTTTCACAAAGCGCAACGCCTTCCGTGGCGGCGAGAAGCTCGACATAAACCTTCACGGCTCTTACGAATGGCAGAAGGGCGGCAACGTCAGCGGCTCGTCGACAGACATGAATTCATACGAGTATGGTGCAGACGCATCAATAGAGTTTCCGCGCCTTATCGTCCCGTTCCTTAAGCATCGCCGCTATTTCACTACGCCTACCACATACGCCAAGATCGGTATGAACGTGATGAAGCGTCCTGATTATTTCAAAATGCACACCTTCTCTGCCGAATGGACCTATAAGTGGCAGCGTTCGGCTACGTGGCGCCATGAGTTCAGTCCGCTGACGCTGCAGTATCAGCGCCTTAACTACACCACGGCTAAATTCGACTCCATACTTCAGGAAAATCCGTATTTGCAGACATCTATGCAAAATACGTTTATCCCAAAGATGCGCTATATGCTCGCATACAGCAGCACTGTGAAACACCGCAACCCTGTTGTATGGCAGACCACCATCACGGAGTCTGGCAACATCTTGTCGCTTGCTTATATGGCTGCCGGAAACAAATGGGGCGAAGTGGGCAAGCAGCTGTTTAAGAATCCATACGCGCAGTTCCTCAAAATAGAAACCGACTTCAGCAAGATATGGCAGCTGGGGCAGAAGTCGCAGCTTGTGTGGCATATCAGTGCCGGAGTGATTTACACTTACGGCAACAGTCTGGCTGCGCCTTACAGCGAGCAGTTTTATGTGGGAGGAGCCAACAGCATAAGAGCCTTTGCGGTGAGAAGCATAGGTCCGGGAAGCTACACCACCAACGAGTCAAAACTGTCGTATCTCGACCAGACAGGCGACATAAAGCTGCAGCTTAACCTTGAGTATCGCTTTAATCTTTTCGGCAACCTTTACGGAGCAGCCTTTATAGATGCCGGCAATGTGTGGGCCCTGCGTGACGACGGTTATCGCGAGGGCGCCAAGTTCCAGTTTAAGAACGCCCTGAAGGAAATGGCTCTCGGCACGGGAGTAGGTCTTCGCTACGACCTCGACTTCCTCGTGTTGCGTCTCGACTGGGGTGTAGGTCTTCACGTGCCGTTCGATACGGGCAAGAGCGGATTCTATAACATTCCCAAGTTCAGCGATGGCCAGGCCATTCATATCGCCGTCGGCTATCCTTTCTGATGCAGTTTTTTGCTAACGTTATTTGCCGGACACAGTGTTAATGGCTGATTCTGTTGTGTCCGGCTCTGCTTGATTCTCCTGTAGGAAAAGCACAAATCTGCCGATTCTGTAAGGCGTACGGCCCTGTGTTCCTGCGCTGCATTTTGGTCTTCTGCATGCCGAAGAGAAACAGCATTGATTTGCTGCGCTGGTTTGTCATAATGTTATGTATGGCATGATTTTACTTTCTTTGTGATCTTTGTTGGCGCTCTCATACTGCGTTATTTTGAAATTAAAATCATTCGGACGAAAATATGGGCAAAATACGTGTGCAGTTGCAATGTCTTGTGATATAAGACGTTATGCTTATATCCAAAATAATGTGCATCAATTTTTGTTCCGAAACGATATGAAAAATCTGCATTTTTGCCTAAAAACAGCCTTGTTTTGCGTTGCCAGATGTGCCGTTTTTGAGTAAAAACTCATAGGTTTACCACTAATTAACCTGCCGTTTGACTCTCTTTTGTAAATATGCTTTACCTGTTGGTGCTTAAATCATGCTCCGCTTTTTCTATTTCAGGCTGAATTTGTGATAAAGTCAAAGTGACACAATGCGCTGTTTTTCCTGTGTCTGCTTACAAACAGACTTTGTGGAACACGGCATGATAAGTTACGCCTTGTTTGTTTGCCAATGTTTTTTATGCCGAAAACGCCACGAAAAACGCCGCCTTTCGTAAAAAATGAGTATATTTGCATTCTGTTATTTATGAACAATATCCTGACATAACTGTTTAACACGCATTGCCGGGACATAAAGTTAAACCTTAAAATAAAATTACGTACAATATGAAACCTGCATTATTATTGCTGGCAGCCGGAATGGGAAGCCGTTACGGTGGTTTGAAACAGCTCGACGGACTGGGTCCTAACGGCGAGACAATCATGGACTATTCTATTTATGATGCCATAAAGGCCGGATTTGGCAAGATTGTTTTTATTATCCGAAAAGATTTTGAAGACGATTTCCGCGAAAAGATTCTTAGCAAGTACGAAGGCCATGTGCCTGTAGAGCTTTGCTTCCAGAGTCTCGACAGTCTGCCTGAAGGCTTCAGCTGTCCAGAAGGCCGTGTAAAGCCGTGGGGTACAAACCATGCCGTTCTTATGGCAAAAGACGTTATCAAGGAGCCGTTCTGCGTGATCAACTGCGACGACTTCTACAACCGCGATGCATTCATGGTTATAGGCAAGTTCCTGTCTGAACTTCCTGAGGGCAGCCGCGGCAATTATGCCATGGTAGGTTTCCGCGTTGGCAACACTCTGTCTGACAACGGAACCGTGGCACGTGGCATCTGCTCAAAGGATGATGCCGGCAATCTGACCACTGTGGTTGAGCGCACTGAGATTATGCGCGTAAACGGTCCTGTATGCTACAAGGACGAGCAGGGCGAATGGGTGGCAGTTGAGGACAACACACCGGTGTCAATGAATATGTGGGGATTCACTCCCGATTATTTCGAGCACAGCGAGGCTTATTTCAAGGAGTTCCTTTCTGATCCGAAAAACATGGAGAACCTCAAGGCCGAGTTCTTTATTCCGCTTATGGTGAATAAGCTGATTAACGACAAGACAGCCACAGTGAAGGTGCTTGACACAACCAGCAAGTGGTTTGGCGTAACTTATTCTGCCGACCGTCAGGCTGTTGTAGACAAGATTCAGAGTCTTGTCGATGAAGGCGTTTATCCCAACAAACTTTTTTAAAACTGAATATTGCCACAAATAGCGGCGTTTAGCCGCTTTTCAATATGTTGCAGTGCAGGGCTCACGTTGTTATGCCCGTGCCTGAAACACATTCCTATTTTGATAAATAATGGACATTAACTTGCTTACAGCTGCGGAGACCGAAAGCCTCCGCAGCCTTATCCTCAGTTCAGACAACATTATTCTTTGCTGCCACCGCAGTCCCGACGGCGATGCTCTTGGCTCGCTGCTCGGCATGGCAGAGTTTTTGCGTCAGCAGGGCAAGGTGCCCGTGGCTGTCGTTCCCGATGCCTATCCCGACTTCTTGCAGTGGCTGCCGGGCACGGAGCGCATCATAAGATACGACAAGCATAAAAGCTTTGTCGACGGACTTTTGGCTTCGGCCGATCTTGTGTTCTGTCTCGACTTCAACACCTACTCACGTACAGACGACATGGCAGACACGCTGGCAGCCTCGCCTGCAAAGAAGGTTCTCGTTGACCATCATCTTAATCCCGACATCGACACAGAGTTGTGTGTGTCGCATCCTGAGGCATGCAGCACATGCGAACTGGTTTTCCGCCTGATATGGCAGCTCGGCAGTTTCGACATGATGACGCGCAAGGGTGCCGTTCCGCTGTATTGCGGCATGATGACCGACACGGGCGGATTCACTTACAACTCAACACGCCCCGAGATCTTCTTCATTATAAGTCAGCTGCTTACCAAGGGCATCGATAAAGACAAAATCTACCGCAACGTTTACAACAACTACAGCGAGTGGCGCATGAGGCTCATCGGCTATGTGCTTAACGAGAAAATGGTGGTTATGCAGGAGGAGCGTGCAGCCTATTTCGTACTGACGCGCGACGACCTTAAGCGCTTTCATTACATCAAGGGCGACGCCGAAGGACTGGTTAACATGCCCCTGCAGATAAAAGGCCTGAGGCTGAGCATATCGCTCAGGCAGGACACCGAGAAGGATAATCTTGTGTGGGTGAGCACACGCTCTGTGGATAACTTCCCGTGCAACAGGCTTGCAGAACAGTATTTCAACGGCGGCGGCCATCTAAACGCTGCAGGCGGACGCCTTGAATGCTCGGTTGAAGAGGCAGAGGCGCTGGTAAGGAAGGCCGTAACCGAATTCAAGTTCTGACATACGGCTTTTTTATCTGTCAAAAGGCAATATCCGCGTTAATTTGCCGAATATCAGTTAAAGTAGCATAATTATAAATTGCGATGTGGCGTAATTAGTGTATTTTTTGTAATTTTGCCAGTCGTACTTACATATTATAAAAAATAGAATGAGAAATTTAGCTTTGGCTTTCATAGCCTTTATCGCAGCCGTAACGGTTATAAGCTGTGATGATACAGAGACTTATGCAGAGCAGAAAGATAAGGAGCGTGCTGCAATTAGTAGATTTATTGCCGATTCGGCCATAACTGTCATAACTGAGTCGCAGTTTAAGGAGCAGGGATACAAGACCGATGTGAGCAAGAATGAGTTTGTGCTGATGCAGAATTCAGGAGTTTACATGCAGATTGTCAGAGAGGGATGCGGTGAGAAGATAAAGGAAGGCGAGACCACAACCGTGCTTTGCCGCTTCACCGAATATAACATTCTTACCGACTCTTTGCAGCTGACCAACGACATCCTCAGTTTTTCTTCTATTGTTGACAAGATGACCGTAACAAACAGCAGCGGATCGTTTACAGCGTCGTTTATCGATGGACAGAGCGTCATGGCCATGTTTTATGGCACAACGTCAGTTCCGTCAGGCTGGCTTGTTCCGTTGACTTATATAAAGGTTGGACGTCCTGAAAATGCAGGAGACGAGATTGCCAAGGTTAATCTTATCGTTCCGCACACACAGGGACATGCTTATGCTTCTTCGGGCGTTTATCCTTGCTATTACACGATAACTTACGAAAGGGGAAGATAAATAATGACACTTATTAAATCAATTTCAGGCATTCGCGGCACCATCGGCGGACATACGGGCGACACGCTCAATCCGCTTGACATCGTAAAGTTCGTAACCGCTTATGCCACATATATCCGCCGCAGCGGCAAGTCGTCAAGCGGCAAGATCGTAGTAGGACGCGATGCCCGTATATCAGGCGAAATGGTCAGAAGCGTTGTTTGCGGCACGTTGATGGGCGTTGGCTATGATGTAATCGACATCGGTCTTGCCACAACGCCTACCACAGAACTTGCTGTGCGCATGTCGGGTGCCGACGGCGGTATAATCATTACGGCAAGCCATAACCCGCGTCAGTGGAATGCCCTTAAGTTGCTCAACTGTGAGGGCGAGTTTCTCGACAAGGCTGCCGGCAACGAAGTGCTTGACATTGCAGAAAAGGAAGACTTTGAGTATGCCGATGTTGACAGTCTAGGCCATTATATTAAAGACGATTCGTTCAACCGCCGCCACATCGACTCTGTGCTGGCTCTCAGCCTTGTAGATGTTGAGGCTGTAAAGAAGGCACATTTCCGTGTATGTGTTGATGCTATCAACAGCGTGGGAGGCATCATCCTGCCCGAACTGCTTGAGGCATTGGGCGTTGATTACGAAATACTTAACGGCGAACCTACTGGTGATTTTGCCCATAATCCGGAACCGTTGGAGAAGAATCTCGGTGGTATAATGGAGCGTATGCGCAGTGGCGAGTTCAGTCTTGGTATCGTTGTCGATCCTGATGTAGACCGTCTTGCGTTTATCTGTGAGGACGGACGTATGTTCGGCGAGGAATATACGCTTGTCAGCGTTGCCGACTATGTGCTCAGCCATACACCGGGCAACACGGTAAGCAACCTCAGCAGTACACGTGCCCTGCGCGATGTAACCGAGAAACACGGCGGTTGCTACACTGCATCAGCCGTAGGTGAGGTAAACGTTACAACCAAGATGAAAGAGGTTGGTGCCGTTATCGGCGGCGAAGGCAACGGCGGAGTTATTTATCCCGAGAGCCATTATGGCCGTGACGCACTTGTAGGCATTGCCCTTTTCCTGTCGTCTTTGGCTCATAAGGGTTGCAAGGTAAGCGAGCTTCGCGCAACATTCCCTGATTATTATATAGCCAAAAACCGCATAGACCTTACTCCTTCAACCGATGTTGACGCGATACTCGAGAAGGTTAAGCAGATGTACAGCAACGAGCAGGTAAACGATGTTGACGGCGTTAAGATTGATTTCCCCGACAAGTGGGTGCATCTGCGCAAGTCTAACACTGAACCGATTATCCGTGTCTATAGCGAGGCTTCATCAATGGAAGAGGCTGACGCACTGGGCAAGAAGATAATGCAGGTGGTTTACGATATGCAGAAATAATATAGAATTGATTATAATCTTTGTTATGCATCCGGGGCTGTGGCTCCGGATGTATTTTTATAAGCTAAAATATCTGAGGCTGATCTTACTTCTATACAAAAAAATAACGGACAACAGCGTTAGATGTATCTTTCCGGCTGTTGTCCGTCTGCATTTTATGAATGTTAGAAAGTAAGTGTAAAATCAGATGCCCATAAGCGGCAGAATTGACGGCGTAAGCAGTGATGTCAGGATGCCGTTGATCGTAAGTCCAAGACTTGCGTAGGCTCCGTGCACCTTGCTCACGTCCATTGATGTTGCCGTACCCATGGCGTGTGCCGCCGTTCCCATAGACAGACCTTGTGCCACAGGACTGTTTACGCGTGCAAATCCCATTGTCTTATAGCCCGCCACCGCACACAGCAGACCTACGCACACCACTACGGCTGCCGTAAGCGACGGTATGCCGCCGATGCTCTTCGTAACTTCCATTGCGATAGGCGTGGTTACAGATTTTGGTGCGAGCGACATTATCACCGGCTTCGACGCACCGAGCGCTTTAGCTATAAGCACTACCGATATAATGCCTGCCAGACAGCCTGCAAGCTCTGACATGAGTATCGGCAGAAACTGTTTCTTTATCGTTTCAAGCTGCTGATACAGCGGTACGCCAAGCGCCACGACGGCAGGCTGAAGCCAGAATTCTATCATGTGTCCGCTCGTGTTGTATGTTTCGTATTTTACGCCTGATATCTTCAGAAAGGCTATCAGAACGCAGATGCTCACCAGAATGGGGTGCATTATTGTCCAATGAGTCCATTTGCGGAGCAGCTTTCCGAAGAAATAGCTGCCGAACGTGAGGGCGATAAGAAAAAATTCGTTTGACAGATAGCTCATTGGTCGCCTCCTTTCCTGTTTACGGCTTTTCCATAAATCTGATGAACCCATCCCGTTACGGCCAGTACAATTACCGTGGATATGGCCGTTGAGATTACTATTGGCCAGAATTCAGCCTTAATAATGTCGAAATAGAGCATAATGGCAACGCCGGGCGGAACAAAGAAAAAACCGATGTTTGCTACAAGAAAGTCTGATATGGTCTTTACCCATTCCAGACGTATTATCTTCAGCTTCAGCAGAAGAGTAAGAATTAGCATGCCCAGTATGCTCGACGGCAAAGGTATGCCCGTGAGCCATATTATCAGCTCACCCAATGCGAGACAGCCAAACAATATGGCCAATTGTCTAATCATCATAACCTTTAAAACAAATAATCTTTTTACCTAACGGGGTGCAAAGGTATATCGTTTTTAACTGATATACAAATTTGTTAACACTTTTGTTCCTTTATTTTTTATGCTCCTTACAGTTTGTCGTATATTTGCTTGATCTGATTGCATGTTTTTGATTTAACCTCAGTTTCCATATTTGCAGTATCAGTTATGGTCATTTCTTGTTGATTTGTTTGCTTATGCTGCAGTGGATGAGCTCCTGTGTGCGAGGAGACTGTTGCGGCTGCTGACTTATTAGAACTTTAGCGTGTTTTTGATATAGATAAAATTTGCAATCGCTTTTCTGATGTTGTATTTTTGCGGCAAGGATAACAAATAATTTCTTATATCATGAATAATACATTTAAAGTAAGTTTGTTTAAGAACTTCCTTAACAGGGAGACTATTGCTAATTGTGAGTTGGACGAATTGGTGGTTATGATCCGGCAGGGACGCTATGCCGATGCTTTGTCAGACTATCGCTGTTACAGTCCATTGCTGTCTTCCGGCAAGCCTGTCTTATGTTCCCGGCGCGATGTAATGACTGCCGACAACCGAATTCCGCGCCTTTGTTTCTCTTCCGTATATAAGCGTCGCAACGGCAAAAGAATTGTGATCGGACGCAACGGACTGCTTTTCGTCGAGATAGCAGGGCTAAAGAGCTTTGATGAGGCTGTGCGCATACGGCGCGTTGCATCGCGCCAGCCATACACAATGTTGGCTTTTATCGGTGCGAATGGATTGCCTGTTATTGTGGTTTGTTCTATTTCGCAGACCGACGGCACTGTTCCATGCGATACGGAGGCCTGGCGCAGGCTAATGTCAAAGGGGTACAGACTTCTGCATTATATATATTCGTCACAGCTAAAGACCGAAATATCTATGCAGACAGGCACTGCCGAGGCTATGTGCCTTATGAGTGCCGATGCCGGCATTTATTACAATCGTGAGGCTTTGACATTGATTGTGTGTGAGAATGATGTATATGACACTTTTAATATATGCCGTTCGCACGATTTTGAAGCCGATGAGTCGCCTCTTCCCGGCAAATCGTCTTCTGAGGCTTATCGCTATATCTTTTATTGCTGTTGGAACCATGTGCTCGATTCTGGACTTAATCAGGAGGACCCTTATTATGCTGAAAGTGCCATACAGAAGCTGGCATACCTGTGCCGTAAGTCAGGTTTGCCGCAGCAGATGTGTGTTGACCGCACAATGAACCTTGGCACGATTAATGTAGAGCACGGCCTGGTTGAGTTGTTTTTTGCGCAGGCATATCGTCAGGCAGAAGATAATCCTAATCCGTTGAGGTATGTCGAGGTTCCCCGGCTTCAGGCCATAAAGCTTGATAATTTTTTCAGTACACGTTATGTTATGCGCCGCAATGTGCTTACGGGTGTGGTGCAGTATAAGCACATCGGGGCTTGCGATGCCGATTACAGGCCGGTTACGCAGGAAGTTATCAACACCATAGCCGTGAAGGCTCAGCGCGAGGGCATCAGGGTGTGGGCCCGCGACATCAAGGAACGCGTGAATTCTACGCTCGTTTCTGATTTTGATCCGTTGAACCATTGGCTTGACTCATTGCCCGAATGGGACGGACGCGACCGCCTAAAGGCCTTTGCGCAGCGTGTTCCTACCGACAATTCCCGTTGGCCGGAATACTTCAGCGTATGGATGCGCTCAATGGTTGCTCACTGGATGGGGCTGGATGTCATGCACGGCAACGACCTTGTTCCCCTGCTCATTGGCAGTCAGGGCTGTGGCAAGTCGTCGTTTGCCAAGATTATATTGCCGCCAGAGCTCCGCGCCTATTACAACGACCGTATCGACTTCCGCAACGACAACACGCTGATGCGTGGCCTGTCATCCTTTGCCCTTATCAACATCGATGAGTTCGACCGCTATTCGGCCAGTAGACAGCCGCTGATTAAATACATCATTTCAAAGAGTGAAGTAACTGCCGTGAAGGCATATCGCAGCAATTTTTCAACCGAACGCCGTTATGCAAGTTTCATAGCCACAACCAACAGCAGGCATCCTTTGACCGACCTTACCGGTAGCCGAAGGTTTGCGTGCGTGGCAGTTACGGGCAGCATTGATTTCACTTCGGCTGTTGATTATCAGCAGCTTTATGCCCAGATTATAAGCGAAATACGTGGCGGCGCCTTGTGTTATCTCAATGCGGCAGCTACTGAACGCCTGATGGACGACAACATGAGCTTCATGCGTGTTTCTGATTTTGGTTCGGCCGTAGCCCGTCTCTTCCGCATTCCTGAAGCCGATGGGGCAGGGCATGAGATGTCTGTTGACGACATTGTGTCCGTAGTCTGCCGTGCCTATCCGCGTCTGCCATTGTCAGGGTTGTCTGATAAAAGTGTAGGCATAACGTTGAAGCGGCTAGGTTTCAACAGGCGCCACACGCGCACCGGAGTGCGTTATATCGTGGAGCAAATAGGAGAATAATTTTTCTTTAGAAACTCATCACTCGTCACATTCTGCTCTAAGATGCTTGCTGTCAGGTGGTTATAGTGTGATGAGTTGAAAAATCAACTCATCACACTATCTGTTTTTCAGCTTTTTCAGGCTTTTATTGATGTTTTCATAATGCAGAATTCAGACAAACAACAGTTTCTGGGCATGATTAATCCTGTTTTTGGTTGACCTAATATGCACGTGTGATGAGTTGAAAAGTCAACTCGTCACACTGTAAGTTGTTGTAGATAAATAAGTTATGCCCAATTGTGACGAGTGATGAGCTTTTAAAGAAAAACATTTTTATTATATGCGTTGGCAATATGATAAGTGCCCTTTCGTAATGTAAAAGGCCACCTTTCGCATTCTAAAAACTATGCTTTTGCAATACGGAATGATACGTATCAGAATGTTTGAAAGTCAATAATTTATGATGAAAAAACGCCTGTCTTTCCAAAACAGAAAAGACAGGCGCCGCTTTTACTATATCCACATTCTATGATGTGAAAATCCCCATTATTATTTAACTAAAACTTTTTTTACCAAGTTTCCTACTTTTACAATATATATACCATTGTTCAGGTTGAAGGTACAGTTGCCGTCAACATTGCTTTCTGCCACTTTTACGCCTGAAACATTGTAGATAGCAACCGGTTTATTAGCAGCGCTGACATTGATGTAGCCTTTGCCTGCAGTTATGCCTTCTTGCATATCGTTCATCTGGTATATGTTAGTGCTTACCGGTCCTGTAAGTGTCATGCTGATGCCTGTGTATGCTTCGTCTACTCTTATATAGTGCTTGCCCGGAGTAGTGACAGTGGTTTTCCAAGTGCATAGCATATTGTAATCCTCGTCGAATGAGTTTTGGAATTCCATTACAACACCATTAGTTCCGTTGAGTGCATCTTCTTCGTTGGCAAACCATACAGGGTTGGTCATAAATGGAGCGTTGGTTGTAACAGTAACTTCTCCTTCTTCAAGCGGAACGACATACCATAACGGTTTTGTTGCCTCAACTTCCGGTAGTTCTACAGCCTCTCCGTCTTTAAGCTCGATAGCCGTATTGACAGACTCGCCTTCCTTGAATTCTCTTTCGGTGAAGGTTACGTTGTTGCCTTTTGACGCTGTTGTTATCTTAACATTTACAAGGAATATGTCGCCTGCAGCAGCAGAAATATCAACATAGTAAATAGTAGAAGCTGTTGTTCCGTCGAAGTATGGTCTTGATATTGCAACAGGTTCACCGTCCTTGCCCTTGCAGTAATAAATTTCGTCATAGCCCATTGTATTGTAAGGCTTGTCACTCTCGATGGTCAGAACACCGTCTTTCTTCATAGTGTATTGCAGCCAGAGGTTGCTCGGCACTTCGTCTCCGAATGTGTATGTATCGCCGTCTACTATTATCGGGTTAGTGCGTCCTTCTCCGAGATCATAATCTTTTTCCTCTATGGTGAACTTCTGTCCGTCCAAGGCTCCGTCTATCTTAATGAGATATGTTGTTCCCTCAAGAATCTCAAGTACGTATGCCATATTTTCGTCTCTTGTAGTAGAATAAGAGCCATCGTATGGGCCGGTGCCCTTCGGGAATGAAACAAACATATTAGACGGTCCGCTGAAATACAGCTTGCCGGTTATTGTGGCTGTATACTTATAATACTTGATGTATCCGTTCTTGTTTTCAACAGTGTTTTCACCTTTCACGGCTGTTATAGGATCGGTGATGATGTCTCCCTGCATTATGTCCTCCATTGAAACTTTGAATGTGATAGGCTCTGTCTCGCTTGAAGTCCATTTGATGATATAGCGCTGGCCCTGCTCGCCTCCGCTGACCTGTGTGTAAACAGCCTTATTGTCAGAAACTGTGTTATAGCTGTTGCCTTCAAGATAAATTTCAACCTTAGTGTATCCGCTTTGTATTTCAGAAACAGCCTTTACATCAAGAATCTTGTTCGACTGTGCCGGAACATCTACCGCATAGAATGTTGTCTTGTTAGACGCTTCCATTGTGATTTCTGATGGAGTTTCACTGATTACAATAGGGTTCGACTCTTTGTCTCCTGCTTTATAGTCTTCGCATGCAAAGGTCATAATTTGCTCTTCTGTCGTAGCTTCAGTTTTGTTTACACATACGAAATATATAGTGTTTGGCTCTTCCAGTTCCCAACGTGTGTTGAAGCTGCCTTCTTCTGATGTGGCCAAAGTATATCCGGCTTCAACCAAACTCTTGTCTTCCGGGAAAATCTTAACTTGTCCGCCAGGAAGTTCGCTTGTGCTGCTGACAACTCCATATCCGGTTCTTTCGTTTGAGTATATGTAGTAATAAGTACCGGCTGCTGCAGGAACAGTGTTGTCGCCTTCTTTCAGACGGAACGGCATGTAGAGTGAGCCGCGCTCGGCATCTTCAAATGTAATGTCAAGCATGAAAGGAGAATAGTTGTCGAATCTTATCAGATATGTCTTTCCTTCTTCTACCGGCATCTTGCATTGATGTTGTGAACCGCGGTCGATGGCGAATGTCGGGTCGAATCTGAGTCCAATAGATCCTTCAACTGCAATGCCCATTACGGCTGTAGGTGCGGTCATGACAAGCAACCCTTCTTTGTCTGCCGTATAAGTGGCATAGAAAACTTGATCAGAAAATACATACTGATTTCCCATGTAATACTTTCTTCCAGGTGATATTGGCATGGGGTCGTTTTCTTCAAGGCCTTTACCAAGTTCAGGGAAAGAAGTTGTCTTTAAGTCAAATTTTGCCTTGTTGCCATCGTATACAGGTATTTTAAAATAAATTGTACTGCCGGCCTTTAACGGGAAATTCTGTGTGATGTAGAATTCACTCTGAGCTGGCTTTACAGGAACTCGTTCGTTGCCTTCGAGTTCAAATGCCTCTAATTGCTGTATACTGGTTACTTCAATCGTAAGTATGCTGTTTTCTTCAGCTGTGTATTTCCAGTAAACGTCCACTTCTTCTTTTGTATCAGGCGTATATTCGTTATAACCGACACGCAGGTCTATCGCTGTTTCGGGCGAGTCTTGTGCGATGGCTAAGCCTGACATTGCAGCTAGCAACATTGTTGCAAAAAAATGTTTTTTCATAAGCTGTAAGTTTTAAAAGTTAAACAAGAATTGCAGCATGGGATATTATCTTCAGTTTCGGCGGAATAAATCGCACAGGGAAATATTCCATGCTGCAAATATTATATATAGTGTCTGGAAAGGTTTTATCTTATGACATATTTCTTGCCGCCCTTGATGTATATGCCTTTTGTGAGGCCTTTAAGGTTGCCGTCGGTGCGCACTAAGCGTCCGTCTATGGTATATATGTCGTTGTCGTTCTTTGCTTCATCAGAATTTATTGTCTGCTTGATTCCTGATGCAACACCTTCTTCGACAGTTACATTTGCTATCTGTAAATAAGACATTCCATTTACAGGATACGGGCTTACGAGGTGTATACCTATACAGCGCGCTCCGTCTGTTCCTGCCGGAACGTTAAACTCATACTCAGAATAAATCCAGTTGTCGCCTGATTCATTCAACTGCGGCTTGAACGTAAATTCATCAAACATAGCATGTTCTGTGTAAATGTTGTTGCTGCCCAAAGTGAACTGCAGTTTCTCTTCGGCTGTGCAGCGTATTTTCACTCTGATCTTGTAGCTCTTTGCTGCATTAAACTCGAGCGGAGGACTTATCAGCCATTCGTCGGCGTCATTTCCGTAGTTTTCGATACCGGGGTTAACAATGTATTCAGCGCATGGTGTAGTATCGTCAAACTGCAGCGGACCCCATTCAGATGTATATGTCCAGCTGTATGCGTCTTTATTGGCATCGTAAGCCATCCACTGATTTTCAAAATATGTCATGTTTGAAAAGTCTTGTGACATCGGCAGAGTCATTGCCTTGCCGAGTACATAGGCTTCGGGCATGTTTGCAGCTGTCTCACCATATTCGTTGCATGCATAGATGACGTATGTGTAGCGTCCGATACGTGTCATCTGGTCGTCTGTGAACGTGGTTTCTTTCAGGTTTTCAACAACAGTCTTGTTGTCCGGCTGGCGCACGATCTTATATGTCAGTCCGTCTGGAGAGAAATATCCTCCGTTAAAGCCTTGTGTAGGTGCGTCCCATGACAGCTTGGCTGAAGCACATCCTTCGCCTACGACAAATTTCATGTTAGATACCTGTCCCGGCATGTCGTTGCCTACAAATACCGTTGCGCGGGCCTTGCCGCCGTTGCCGGCCTTGTTTACGGCGTAAATAACGTATGCGTAGTCGCCGTCAGCATCAATACTGGTGTCGTCATAAGACGTTGCATTAGCTTCCAGAGTTGCAATCTTTTCTCCGTTACGCTCTATCACATAACCTGTAACGGCATCAGCCAATGTCTCGCCGCCGAAAGAAGTTGTAGGAGCTTTCCATGTCATGTGTGCTGTCTTTGCACCTTTCTCTCCTGGTGTAACTGTGAATTCTGCAGGTTCAGCAGGAGCGTTGTCTCCGCCTTCAGCAAACGGGATGTAGAGAGCCATGAATGATGAGTTGATACCAATCTGTCCGAGATTCTTCATTGTTACATTTTCAGATGTAAGGTCGATGCACAGCATGTGTGCTTGTATGCCCTTGTCATAATCATATGAGCATGCTGCCCAATACAGAAGACCAGTAGAATGGTCGAATTCCATTGTCTGATTCTGTGACAATCCTCCGAAACCTGTCTGCAATACTCTTGTGAGCGAACCATCATTTTTGTTCACCTTATACAGCACGCCGTCATTGGCGCCTACGCCATATAATGTTCCGTCCATGTCGGCAGCAATTACGCCAAGAGTTTTTTGCAGCGTTGTAACCTTTGTAAGCATACCGTCTTTAAGGTTGACGCTATACAGGGCAGATTCTCCCTGGAAGAAACCTATTGCGTACATTGTCTTAGAACTGTAGTCATAGGTCATGTCCTGTGTCTTGAAGTTAGTGCCTTGTGCGGCAAGTCCTTCCGAACCCAGCACGGTGTAACGGCCCGTCGTTATATTGTATGATATGAAGTCGCCGTTCTGAGGACCCATAAATGAGTCGTAGACATATTCGTATGCATAGAAGACGTCGTCTACGGCAGCTCCCGAATAGATGCTCTTCATGTTTCCATAAGGATATATTACGTCAGCTTTTGAAAGATCATTGAGGTTTAATGAACAAAAGCCGTAAGCACCTGCCAGAGCTCCGTTGTAGTTAAAGTATCCATACATTTTCCTGTTTACGGTTGATGCTGAGCCGCTGTCTGCAGCATACGCAGATGTGTTGGCGCAAATAATAGCCAAAACTGCAAGCATGGAGAATAAAATTTTCTTCATAATGGTACTTTTTAAATGTTAATAATTAGGGTCTTGCTAAAATAACTTTTTTAATTAACTCACCGCATTTTACAATGTACATGCCACATCCTGGAGTGCATGTTATATGCCTTTGGGCTGATTTCTGTATAATGCGGCCGTCAGCTGAGAGTATGAGTACATCAGACTTTTGCGGATTGTCAATATTTATTGTTCCGCCGGTTGCGCTGATGCGTGCCAGTTCTTGTCCTGCTTCGTGTGATTCAATGCCTGTTGCATCGCTCTTGAAGTCGAAAGTGATCACACCGTTGTTTTCTCTTATGTTTGTTATCGGACAGTTTACCGCGTCAGATGTAGTATGCCATTTTGCAGAAGGCATTGACGTATCAGTAAACTGTGTGTTGTTGCTTGTTCCGGGGAACGGGTCGCCGGCCTCGGTGCCGTCAGAGGCATGTCCGTCTGCAGGGATAAGAGAAACATGCTCATAGCCTGACGATGAGGTGTTGACACGGTTGGTATTCCAAAGAGAAGGAACATAATGTATTTGCGAAATAATCAGTCCGTGACCGTCGAGAGCCTTGTCCCAGCCTGTCTGCTGGCGGTTCTCCAAGGTGAAGTATTCATTGTTGTCTGTTCCGCATACAATGAAGTATGCCTCGTTTGATTCAGACAACGGATTTAATGTCAGGTCCTTGGCAGGTTCGCTAAGCACTACAGGTTCGAGCCAGCCTACAGTATATTTGTCCATTGCTGTGTATCCGGCAGGAGTCTTGCTGTCGTCATTATAGAGTCCGTTGCACATCACGTCCCATGTAAGCATGCCTTGCATTCCTGAATATGCTGCGTCGTATATGTTAGGCAGTCCGAGGATGTGGCTGAACTCATGGCAGAATGTGCCGATGCCGTCGAGAGTTGTTCCTTCATGGCCTCTCAGCTCACATGAACATGCTGCCTGTCCTAAATACAGTCCGTCGTACATGTTCCAGCTTTCGTAAGTCAGGTCTACGGCCTGTGGCCATACGGTCTCTTCGCTGCCGCCCTGCGACTGTCCGTAGCCGGCATACACCACGAAGATAAAATCAACATATCCGTCGCCGTTGTAGTCGTATTTAGAAAAGTCGACGTCTGTGTTTGCGTCTGCCATGCTGCATGCATCTATCATCAGTTCTGCTGCTCTCTCGTCATAGCCGTAATATGCCATTTCGTGAGGAAGGTCAACAGGGCCGACAATGTCAAATGTTGGAACAAACTTTCCGGCAGACTGCGCGGTGAAATAGCTCTTTATGCTTCCTGAAGCATACGGGCCTGAATAGTCTTCATCGTTTGCCATGCTGTTATATATGTCATGGATGTTGTCAGTAGAAAACTTCTGGTCCTTAAACTGGGCTAAGATTATAAGTCCGCGGATATTGCCTATTGTTGGGAATACGGGCTCTATGACGCTTGGCGAGCTTTGACTTTTTACTCTTTGCGCCTTAGAGGCTATCTCCTGGCGCTTGTCCCTATAGGCTACGGCAAGCTTTTGCTTGATAGCCTGCTGGTCTAATGTTTTTATAAACTGGAGTTCTTTAGTGTTGCGGCTTGTTGCGTTGTGTGCCACCATTCCTGTCGGCACCACCTTGTTGTCAACAATTTCTGCATATCTAAGACTTCCGTTTGCATCGGGTAGAAGGATGAATCCGTCTTCACTTACATAATGGTGCATGTATTCGTCACCATTCAAATACACTGTTACCTTAGTTCCGTCTGCCTGGGTGTATGATATCTTGTTTGGCCAGGCAGGAGCAGCGTATGTGCCGTTTAAACAAATCAGGCAAGCTGCAATGGTAATAAAAACGTTAAGGATTCTCATAATATTGTAGGTGTTAAGTTTATCAGAATAATAGATTTATTAAATTTTTACGTCTGCTAAATTATATTTTTTATTACAGATTATACAAATAAAAGCATCCAAATTCTTCACATTTCACGAAATATTAAAAAAAAACTTGCATTTTACGATTTTGTCTATATTTTTCTCTTATATTTTGTTTAAATTTGCAATGGAAGACGGTTAATAGCCTGTCGATTAAAATTTATTAATAGCCTAATACGATATGTTTAAACACATTATTTTCATAATATTTCTATTTGTATGTCCTGTATGTCATTCTTATGCGTCGATGCCTGCAAACACAAAATCAGGCATGACAAAAATAATAGCCGACGGCTTGTATAAGGATGGCAATTATCCTTTGGCCCTTACATATTATATAAAAGGTATGGAAATAGCTGAAAAGGAAGACGACAAGCGCACATACATGGCATGCATAGGTAATATTGCCAATATTTATGAAGCTTTTGGCGATTATGAGGCAAACCTCTTCTATCTGCTGAAAGGATACAAAATGTCGAAAAAGCTTAATGACGAAGAACTGATAGGCAAATACCTTACTAATATAGTGCCTGCATATTGTCATCTGGGGAATATTAAAAAGGCAAAGGAATATTATGATATAGCCAAGAAGATGCAGGTAAGCAAGAACGCAACACAATGGGAGTATTTCCTAATATATAATTCTGCCCGAATAAAGCAGGCTGAACGTAAGTATGACGAAGCTGTGAAGGATCATCTAAGGGCTGCCGCATACGCAGAGAAAAATGAGCTGGACGACATCTTTATATTATATCAGGAGTCTGAGATAGGAAATATTCTCGTCAAAAAGCATGATTACGGCAATGCTATAAAATATGGAACGAAATGCCGGGATATGTCTGTTGAAATTGATAATGCCGAGATGGAAATCAATGCGTACAAGATTCTTTACGAGGCGTATGCCGGAAATGGGGATAGCGATTCTGCCAGAAAATACAGAGTGCTGTATCTTGAGACTTATGACTCGGTGTTTAGTGCAAAGGGCATGAACCAGGCAAGGGGAAAGCTGCAGGAGTATGAGTCGCGTAAAAGTACGGAGGAGATAAGTTCGCTGACCTCGATTATCAATATTTACACCTTGGCTGTTATCTTGATTTCTATTTTGTTGATAATCACGATTGTGCTGGCAGTGGTGGTTATACGCAAGAACCGTAATTTAAGAAATGCACAGCGCCTGCTTATCAACAAGAACAACGACTTGATAAAATCAGACAGAAGCAAGGTGGCTATTGTGCCGTCTTACAATGAAGGCGATGAGGCCGGCGACGACGAGTTTGACGGAAATGCCGGTGGGGTTGACATGACGCAGGAACAGGCAGACGCACTTCTTGCGAAAATTAATGAGATTATAAATACGCCCGAAATAATTTCTGATCCTGACCTCAGTCTGAAGATTATAGCCGACATGGCAAAGTCGAACACAAAGTATGTTTCGTTTGTCATCAACAAGACATACAATAAAAACTTCAGAACATACATTAACGAGAAACGTATAATGGAGGCATGTAGAATGCTTTCGGATAATGAGCATTATGGCAATATGACCATTCAGGCTATTTATGAGGAGGTGGGATATACCAATGCGACAAGCTTTAACCGCACATTTAAGAAAATTAACGGCATGACTCCTGCCATGTATAAAAAGCTGGCGGCTAAAGAGAAGTAAATATACGGAAGCTACAAGAAGGTAAATTTTTTATGTCATGTGCATGGCCGGACGATATTCTTGCATGTGAATGATGCGTTGGCTGTATGGCAAGGCTTATTTTATGTAGGCTTAACAGGTGCTGCGATTTGTAAAGTCATAGCCTACGGACTGGCTTACGGTTGCGGAGCATATTGATTTCTCATAAAAAAACAATTAGTTTTTGATGAAAAACTCGGCCGTTTTCGCTTCAAAAGTGGCCGAGTTACGACATGAAAACAATAGGTTAATGATTTGAAACTAATACGCATCGTTTTGCTTATTGTTTTTACAGGATAGACGTTCGATATGAACGCTTGTTAATAATAAATGTATGTTTTGCTTTCGATTTTTCTGGGTTGTAAAATAAAATTATTTGATATTCAGCTTGAATGTTAAGATATTGTTGTGCCGGATATCACGTTTATGGCATTTTTGCGTAGTCTTGTTTTTGTCAGTGATGCATTTTTTAGGATAAAACTTTAAAACAACATGAAATGTCTCAGTGGGATAAGCTGTTGTACGGCTTATATATTTTATATATAAAATCAGGTTTTTCTTTGCATTTTTAAATTTATATTTTTACTTTTGCCAATAATTAGTATGTTCAAAAGAGAATAATAATCTAATCTATGATCACATTTGTTTTAAGTTTGGTTGCCCTTGTGGTGGGCTATTTCATTTATGGACGCATCGTAGAGCGTGTGTTTGCTCCCGACGACCGTCCTACACCGGCTGTAAGTATGGCCGACGGCGTAGACTATGTAGTATTGCCGGGATGGAAAATCTTTATGATTCAGTTTCTTAACATTGCCGGCACAGGACCTATTTTCGGTGCCATCATGGGTGCCAAGTTTGGCCCTTCGGCCTATCTGTGGATAGTTTTCGGCTGTATCTTTGCTGGTGCGGTTCACGATTATCTCAGCGGAATGTTGTCGCAGCGTCATGGCGGTGCAGGTCTGCCGGAGCTTGTAGGCTGTTATCTCGGCAAGTCAACTAAGAAGGTCATGCTGGTGTTCTCTGTTTTTATGCTTATAATGGTCGGTGCCGTGTTTGTATATAGTCCGGCATTGATATTAGGTACAATATGCGGCGACTCTGTTACATGGGTTTATGTATGGTGTCTGATAATTTTTGCATATTATTTTCTTGCCACGATGCTTCCTGTTGATAAGATTATCGGCAAGATTTATCCGCTTTTTGCCATTGCCATGCTGTTTATGGCTGTTGCGCTCATGGTGGTGCTGTTTGTCAAATGGCCGCAGCTGCCCGAGCTTACCGACGGACTTGGCAATCTGTCGCCTAAATCGGGTCCGATATTCCCATGTCTTTTTATAACCATTGCCTGTGGTGCCATCAGCGGCTTCCATGCCACTCAGAGTCCGCTTATGGCACGTTGTATGGCGAATGAGAAACAGGGACGTCCGCTGTTTTACGGTGCGATGATAACCGAGGGCATCGTTGCGCTTATATGGGCAACAATATCTTCTTATTTCTTTTATGGCGGAGCCGCACAGGAGCTTGGCGTTCCTCTTACGCTTCAGGCACCTGAGGTGGTAACCACCGTGTCTTCGGGATGGCTTGGTATGTTTGGCGGTGCATTGGCTATACTTGGCGTTGTGGCTGCTCCTATAACGAGCGGCGACACGGCATTGCGCAGTGCCAGACTGATTATTGCTGAGTTTCTTAACTTTGAGCAGCACACCATACGCCACCGCATTTATATATGCATACCTCTGTTTTTGGTCACGCTGGGCTTCTTGTGGTTTAACATTGCCGATGAAGACGGCTTCAACGTTATATGGGGATGGTTCGGATGGGCCAATCAGACGCTTGCCGTGTTTACGCTTTGGGCGCTTACGGTGTATCTTGCGCGTAAGTCAAAGCCGTATATCATAACGCTTATCCCGGCTATGTTTATGACGGCCGTGTGTGTGGCATTCCTTCTTGTTTCTAAAAATTCGTTTGCACTCAGCAATGTTGCCGGCTATATAGCTGCCGTCATAGTGCTGCTGCTGTCGGGAGTGCTGTTTGCGTTCTGGCACAAGAAATATTGCCGGATAAGCACAGACAACGATTAATTTTTTGTGATAATATGTCGTAAGCCCGCGTCCGGGCTACAGGCCATGACCTCATTGAGCAGGTCATGGCTTTTTATTTATGATGAAAAGCACAAACCGACGGACTGATATCGATTATCTGTCCGCCGGTTTGTGCTTAAGTTTATTGAATTGTGCTTTGAAGAGAGTATGTCGTTATAAAACGTATTATCCGAAAAAGCCTACAACGTATTTTGTTATAAAGTATCCGCCACCTACGAGCCATACGTAAAGCATGCCGGCAAGGAGGAACGGCTTGGCTCCGGCCTGTTTAAACTTCTGTATGTTTGTGTCTGTTCCGAGAGCAGTCATTGCCATGGTCAGCAGGAAGGTGTCGATGTATTCAATGACGCCGTTCAGCGGTATGTCCTTAACTGTCGGTGCATCGAAAAGATACTGCAGGAGGGAGTTTACACAGATTATGCCGATGAAGCCGAAGGCAAACCAGGGTATTGTGATTTTGCTCTTTTCCTTATGTCCGTCGGCTGTGGCCTTCTTGCGTCCGGCAAGCGCGAAGCTCATTATGACGAGCACCGGGGCAAGCATCATTACGCGTATCATCTTTGTGATAGTTGCAGTGCCGGCTATGCCCAGGCTGTCTGTCGGGTCCATGGCGTTGCCGGCTCCGGCTACGTGTGCCACTTCGTGCAGTGTGCTTCCAGTGTAGATTGCAACGGCAGTGTCGCTCAGGCCTGAAAGTATTCCGGAACGATACATGATGGGGTAGAGGAACATTGATATTGTTCCGAAGATAACCACAGTTGATACGGCAATGGCTGTCTTGTGGCTTTCACATTTCACTACGGGCTCGGCTCCGAGCACGGCTGCTGCACCGCATATGGCGCTTCCTGTAGAGGTCATTAGCGTAGTGTCGCGGTCGAGCTTGAGCATGCGGCCAAACCACAGGCCAAGAAATATTGTTCCTGTAACGATTATGGCATCCACGATTATTGCCGGCACTCCTACTGCCGCAACCTGTGTCAGCGTAAGGCGGAAACCATAGAGCACGATACCCGTGCGGAGAAGTTGCTTCGTGCAGAACTTAATACCCGGCACCCAAGTTTCGGGCAGTTTGTTGCGAAGGCTGTTGGCATAGAGCATACCAAGGATGATTCCGATGATGAGCGGACTGAGCGAGAGCTGCTTCATGATGGGCAGGTCTGCCAGATAGAATGCTGCAAACGAAAATAATGCAATCAGCAAGATTCCGTGAAGGGTGTTTGCCCTGTTTCCTTTTTCAAACATGATAGATTACCTTTGTTAATAATATTTATTTTATTCTCTTTTTCTCCTTGCCTGGCAGACCTTCGTGTCTTGTTGTCGGGCTGCCTTTAAGTTTACTGCTGCAAAGGTAATTAATTTTTTGTTATGTAGTATATCTTAATTTTTTATACTCTATAACCTGAAGTTATTATGCTGCGGCGTGTAAAGTCTTTGAACTTTTCGGTCAGCGGTGAATCCTTGCCGGCAGAGGCCACAAAGCAGAAGTGGCGGCTGAAGTTGAGACCGGCAATGTCGATGACTCTGAACACGCCTCTGGCCAGTTCTTCTCTCACGGAGAACACCGACACTATGCCCATGCTGCGGCTGTGGCGCAGAAAGGCCTTGATGGCTTCGGTGCTGCCGAGGCGTATGCGTATGTTAAGTTCCTGGGGCCTTATTCCGTGCTTTTCCAGTTCGGTCTCTATCACCTCGAGTGTTCCTGAGCCTTGCTCGCGTATGACGAGCGGTTGGCGGCATAGCTCCTGCGGAGTGATTTCTTCGGGCATCGACTCGTTGCCCGATTGCTTTATTATGGCCACGAGTTCGTCTTCAAGAAACGGCTCATACTGTAGGCCGGCTGAATGGGTGATGCCTTCCACCATGCCAAGGTCGATGTCGTGGTTGAGCAGTGCATTTTCTATGTCGCGCGAGTTGCCGTTGGTGAGCGACACCTCTATCTGCGGAAATCTTTCGGTAAATTCTGCCAGTATCTGCGGCAGCACATACTGCGCCACCGTGGTGCTTGCGCCTATGCTTATGTGTCCGCTGCTGCGCTCGTTGAGCAGGTTCATGTCGTATTCCATGCGGTTATATTCGTCGAGTATGCGGCTGCAGTGTTCAAGCATGAGCCGTCCGGCATCGGTGAGCATTATCTTTCCGCCTGTGCGGTCGAAGAGTCTTACGGAGTATTGCCGTTCCAGTTCGTTGATGTGTTTGGTTATTGCAGGCTGGCTTACGAACAGCTCTTTAGCCGCACGTGTGAAACTGAGGTTCTTGGCCACGCTGTAGAATGCTTTTAGTCTGAAATCTGACATATTACCGTTATTTGTTTCTTAACCTGACAAAAATACAACTAAAAAACGAGAACGGAAAGCAAGGCGTGATAAAAGTGGTTGTCTGGAAAAGAAAATATCCTGAGATTTATATTTTGCGGTGTAAGCATGAATGCACAAAATAGATAAAGCTATTGCAGCCTAATAGTGATTTTGATAGAAACAGAAATGGCTGTCCATAAATTAATCTTTGGACAGCCATTTCTGTTCTTATCTGATATGCCGCAAGCGGCATCAGCTTTTTTTAATTCTGCTTATCAGTTGTTCTTGCTGACGAATATGGCGTTCTTTATTTCAATTGTTTCGCCGTATGTCAGGTGAGCGCCGATAACTGTAATCTCGTCTCCAACCTTGAGACCGCTGTTGGCAACAAAGTCGTAGCGGTTGTCGCCAGTTGCACCATAGCCGGGATACAGACCATAGAGATAAACCTCGTTTGTACCGTCAGAGATATAGACATTGCCGTAATGGTCGTTGGCTATCTTTGTGATTGTACCGGTTATCATATAGTTTGTGTCGCTGTCAGGAAGACCCATGAAGTCGGCAATAGAGATGGTGGTTGTAGGATTCAGCTCTGTAACATCGCCGCCTACCAGTTCTACTGTGCCTTTATATGTGTCGTGTGTGCCTACAACGGTTACGATGTCGCCGTTCTTAACGCCTTTGGCTGCAGCATTGGTGCTCTTGTAAACCAAGGTAGAGCCGCTCCAGTCGGTCAGCGTGAAACTTCCGTTGTCCTGAACGTCTGTTGCCACACCCTTAAGGCGATATTGTGCATCGCCGTCGGCAGCAGCGTTGAAGTCTGCTACAGATACGTCCTGTATGCCGCCTTGCTGTGTGATTGTAGTCAGTGTGGTGTATGTCTTACCGTCTGCCACAGTAGCAAGTGTCAGCTCTGTTGAGCGTATGCCACCTTCGTTGGGTGCAGCCTTGAAGGTCAGTTCTGCAGATGTGCCGTTCTGCTTTATTGAAGCGATAGACAGCCATTCCTTGGCATCCTCTGGAATGTCTACTGACACGCCAGAGCCTTTTGTGGTTACATATGCTGTAATGGTGCCGCCATCTTTAGAAATGGCGTCTGCAGAAAGAGAGTCAACCTTGATAAGGCTCTTGTTGATGTCAACAACAGTAACGTTTACCAGCTCTACAGTTCCGTTGTAAGTAAGCTTCGGACCCTGAACTGTGATTTCGTCGCCTACCTCGATGCCAAGGCTGAGGAAGTTCTTCTCAGCGCCTGACGCGTCGAGAGTTCCGTAGATGTAAATCTCGCCTGTACCGTCGTTCAGATAGAGGTTTCCATAGGTGGTGTTGGCGATAGCTGTCACCGTACCTGTTACCTGATAAGTCTTGTTGTCAGGTCCGGCAATAACCTCGGCGCAAGTGGCGTTTGTGATGCTTACTTCACCCTGTACGACATTGATGTGCTGCGTTTTTCCGTTGCAGTGGATGGTCATGGCGTCAGAGCTGCGTCCGCCGCTGTAAGCCTCGGCTGTGAATGTAAGCTCGGTTTCACCGGCTGTGCCTGTTTCGGCAGAAGGAGTAATCCATTCTGGCACGTTTTCAAGTTTCCAGTCAGCTTTTGCCGTAACTGTTATTGAGGCGCTTCCGCCTTCCTCAGGTATAGATATGTATGACTGTGACACCTGAATGTCGTCAAGCAGAGTGATGTCATCATCGTTTGAGCAGCTTGTGAACAAAGCCACAACACTCAGCAGAAGCAGGGAAAATATATTTTTTAGTTTCATAATTATACTTCCGTTTTAAAAATTAGTTGAATGTGTACTTGATGCCGATAGACATATACCAGCACTGACCGATTGCATGGTTTGCTGTCCATGTCTTTGTTGATCCGTTGATAGATGACGGAGTAGAGAACACAGCATAGCCGTCAGCGTCGGCTCCTTCATATTTCAGGATCTTTGCTTCTGTGCCGATAGCCGGGTTGAGAGTCTTGGCCACACCCCATGAAGAGTTGAAGAGGTTGCCGACGTTCTTGATGTCGAAGCTCAGGGTCAGCATGTGTTTGCATGCGCCAGTGTTGAACACGAAGTCGTGCTTGTAGCTGAAGTCGAAGCGGTGAACCCATGGAGAGTAAACGCTGTAAGCCTCTGCATATTCGCCCTGATGATTCTTCAGGTAGCTGTTGTTGTGTACATAAGCCATGAAGCGGTCGCGGTCGTCAGCTGTCTTGAAGCGGAACTGGTTCTTCTCAACCTGCTCGTCGGTCGGGATGAAGATCGGGTCGTAAGCCTGTCCGTCGCCGTTCATATCGTTCTGCAGCATGTATGTGTAGTTGTAAGAGCCGCGCCATCCCTCATAGATGAGGCTGAAGTGGTTGTGGCTGTTGTCGTGAGCAGTGATCTGTGCTATCACGCGGTCTGGCTCAACATACTGTGAGTTGTGCAGCTTGATGTTGTTAGGACCTTCTACTGAAGGCAGATATGCTATTGTAGAAGAAGCGTTAGAGCCGGGCATACCTGTAAGCTCCTTAGAGCAGGTGTGTGTATAGGCAGCCATGATGTCGATGTTCTTTGTAGGAGATGCGTATGCTGACAAGCTTGCGCTCCATCCGTAGCCCTTGTGTGTGTTAGACAGCACATAAGCAGGCACAACATCTTTGTTGTATCCGGTAGGGAATATCGGGCGGTTGTCAACACCGTTGAAGCGTGCAAATCCGCCTACATCTGGAATTGACCAGTCTTGCATTGTAACGCCATATATTGTTTTGTTGAAGATACCTTCGGCTGTGATTGTCAGAGGGAAGCCTACTGGTACAACATAGTCAATAGCCAAAGAAGTCTTCCATACCTCAGGCATCTTGAAGTCGGGGTCTACGGCTGATATCTGTGAAGGCAGAGTTCCGTCCTCAGGTCTGATTGTCTTAGGATAGCCCAGCTCGAAGAGTTTGTTCTGCAGGGCGTCGATAGTGGGATAGCCGTTCTCGTTTGTAACAAGTCCTCCGGCAAATTCTTCCATTGTGAATCCTTTCTTTGCAGCGTTTGCGGCATTGATGATTGCCTGATACTGCACCATACCTGAGTTTGTAGGCATGTTGGTGAAGAATACCAGCGGCAGACGGCCCTGGAATATACCTGAACCTCCACGCAGTTTGAGGGTCTTGTCGCCGAGGATATCCCATACGAAGCCTACACGCGGAGCTACAGTAAGATTAGAGCTCGGCCATTTGCCTGTGTCAATGTGGCGTCCGTCGTAGTCGAGGTCGTATATGGCCTTGTTTGTCATAAGGTCAGCGTTGCTGAAGAACATGTCGTCAAAGCGCAAGCCGTAAGTAAGCTTGAAGCGTGGATTGATAGACCACTCGTCCTGCAGATAGATACCGAGAGTGTTGAAGCTTACTTTCGCAGCCGGATCGCTCTTGCCGTCGTAGCCGTAGGTCAGGTTTACAATCTCAGGAGCAGCTCCGTTGAGGAAGTCGTCGAGTGAGTAGTAGCGGTAATATCCTGTACCGTTACGCATATAAGAGTTGAGCGCCATCTGGTGTTCAAACTTAGCTCCAAGCATAATCTTGTGGTTGCCGGCATAGTAGGTAACATCGTCCTTGATGTTCCAGATGTTATTACGCACGGCGTTGTTGTGTGTGAACAGCTCCTTACCGAGTGAAATGTAGGCAGTGTTAGTGCCTGTGCCGTCCATGATGTCTATGAATGGGAAGTCAGCCGAATTGGTGAAACGCACATCATCGAGCTTTGAGTAAGTAACCAAGAACTGGTTAGAGAGGTTCTCGGTGAAGCGGCTGTTAAGGTCGAGAGAGAAAGAGTGAACAAGATTGTCGAGAGCATACATAGAGTTGGCGTAGCTCATTGACATCTGTGAGAAGCGGCCGTAAGCCGAGCGCGTACCTCCGTCCATTGAAGATGCGTTGGTGGGGTTCCAGTTGCGGTTCTTCGTATAGTTGTAACGGAATGACAGATGGTGCATGTTGGTGATGTTCCAGTCGAGACGTGCCAACAGCTTGTAGTTGTTTTCGTCGGCAGGGAAGTTTGTCCATGAGCCAGTGTCGTAGCCGTATTTGTCTTTTACAAAGTTAGACACCTTCTCAAGGTCGGCCAATGTCGTACGTGAAATGTAGTTGTCTGCGTCGGCCACGCCGTCTACAGAACCGCGCCAACGGTTAACCACTGTAGGAGTCTTGCTCATTTCTCCGCTGACGAAGAAGAACAGCTTGTTCTTGATGATCGGACCGCCGAGAGTGAAACCGTAAGTTGTCTTCTGGTCTTTCTCGCGTGCGCCGCTTATCTGCTCGCGCTCAATGGCATCACCGCGCATGTTCTCGTTCTGATGATATATGTAGGCAGTACCCTTGAAGGTGTTCGTACCTGACTTGGTTATGGCGTTCACGCCACCGCCTATGAAGTTAGTCTGACGTACGTCGTAGGGTGATATCACAACCTGCATTTCCTCGATGGCATCGATAGATATAGGGTTGCCGCCGCCGGGCAGACCGTCGCTCAGACCGAAGTTGTTGTTGAAGTTGGCACCGTCTACGGTGAAGTTGGCTGTACGGCCGTCAGTACCGGCAAAGCTCATTCCGTTGCCGCCGTAGGGAGACAGACGTGTGAAGTCGGTGATTGAGCGGCTTACTGTAGGCATGTTCTCCAACTGTCTCAGGTTGATGTTGGTAGAGGCACCTGTTCTTTCTGCAGTAAATTTTGTAGCCTTGGCCGAAACCACTACTTCGCCCAGTTCATTGGCGTCTTCAGCGAGCTTTACGTTCAGGCTGTATGACTCTGCCAACTGCAGCGTCACATCTTTTGTAACGCTCGTTGTGTAGCCTATGTAGCTCACTTTGACGATGTAGGGGCCGCCCACGCGCATACCGTTGATAGAGTAGCGGCCGCTTTCGTTCACCACGGTGTTATAGGTGGTTCCCGACGGCTCGTGCACTGCTGTTACGGTGGCGCCGATAGCCTTGTCGCCTCCGGCCGTAACCATACCGTTGATTCCTGACGTTGTCATCTGGGCCAGCATGGCGGTCGCAGAGAACAACATCAACACGAATAGAATTTCTAGACGTTTTCTCATACTGTTATTGTTTATGATTAAAAATAAAATTTTAATAATCTGACTTAATTTTTCTTTTCTAAGGCGCCTCTGTTACGTCAGAATGCGCCTTACAACTATTCCACATGCAAAATTAATTAAAAAATAGATATATTATGTTACAAGGCGATTAAAGTTGACCTTAAACCCTTAATTTTTTTATATAAACGCCCTTTTCGGCTATTTTGGACGTTAATTTTAATAAAATTTGTTTACTTTAATGCGTCGGCTGTCCATGTGGCTATATGCAAGGTAAGTTAAATTTCAATTGTTCACAGGCCAGCATGTTGTTTAATTCGACAAAATATTGGTGTCTGCAGATGTTTTATTTTTTTTGAGGGCGTACTGTCTCTAATTTTTTCTTTGGCACGTTCGCCTGTGTCTGTAAAAAACAGATGACAATCCGCTAGATATGGAATGGCTGTTCTGCTGTATTCAAACGCTGCTTTAATCAATAATATGCGTGCTTTGTCTTGCCACTAAAACAAATTCATCCTTGCCGTCAGCATAACGGAGCGGCCGCGCAAGTTGTATTCGGAATAAAATTCAGACATGGCAATGTTGTAAGAATAGACATACTTGTGTGTGTTGAGCAGATTGTTGCATTCAAGAGAATATTTCACTCGTTTATGATTCAGGTTAATTTTTAAGTTAAGCAACGCAAATGATTTGTTGCCCATTGCCAAGTTGTTGTAATAGTGGTTAAGTCCGGCGTCAATGCTTATGTTCATCGGCATGCTGAGGCTGAGCAGCAAGCTGTTGTTCATTGTGCGTATTGCCGGCATTGAATATCCGTCTGTCGTGCTTCCTTTAGACAGAAACATACTGCTGCCGGCATCGACAGACATGAAGTTGAACGGCTCTGCCTTTATTCCGGCTGTGAATACTGCCGCCTCAGAGTCATATCTCGTTATCTGCTCCTGGCGCAATACGGGCATGTGTCCTTTGCTGTATTGGGCAGTCAGTTTTATGCTTATGTTTTTCCAACTTATGTTTTTGCCTGCCGAAAGCATTACGGCAAATTCTTCACCACGGCTTGATGTGGTGCGGGCATACATGTGAGATAATATTCCGTTGAACGTTTCACCATATATCACTTTTGGACTTCTGCACGAATAAGAGGCATTGAGTGTTGCGAATATCATGTTGAACGGATCTTTAAAGTCGATGTCAATGTCTGCTGCCTGCCATGTCATGCGTGGCATATAAGCCTCGTAAGATGCTATTTGACGGTAGTTGGTGAGGATATATCCTCCGTAAAGAGTTGACAATGAAGGGTATCTGTGGTCGGCTGTATAGTGGCTGCTTATTGTCAGGTTTGACAGCGCTTTCCATCTGACATAAGCTGTGAGCGAAACGTTGAAGTCGTTGCGGCTGATGCTGTTCTGCTGTATTTTCTGATAGAGGCTTAGCATTTCGTACATCAGCGGAACGTTTATTCCTGCGTTAAGACTGCCGTCGTAATAGTCTAGCATCGCAGTTATTCCCGTTTTAAGGTGCGACAGATAAGTGTCATTAGCAAAATCGGTTACTCTCGTTGAGGCTGCTCCTGTTGTGTTCAGTGCGCTTTCCATGCCGCTGTGGTTATAGTTGAGCGTGGCTTTTGGCGATATTCTGAAGTTTCCTATTTTAATTGCAGACAACATTTCAGCTGAGTTTTCAGTCATGAATCTGCGGCTCTTTACGTCTTGTCTCATCCCCGTATAATTTCCGTTGCCGAAGATTGAGTCATACATGCAAGGCATAACCGTCAGCGCCTGCGGCTTTTCTTCATAGGTGACGAGCGAGTTTACGGCCACGCCTTTATAGTCGTCTTTCTTTATTATCATGTTCAGGCGGTTTTGCATGCTTATGTTGCGTGTCCACAGACTTTGACTTATGGGTGCTTCACTGTTGTCGGTATAGCCTTTGCCGCTGTTCCAGTGAGCTGTTATACCGGCCGTTTCGCTGAGATATAGTTTCTCTTTGTTTATCTTATATTCAAAGTCGCCTTCAGCCCTGTTTTCTGTAGCAGCATCGGCCAACTGTTCCGATATCACGGTGTTGCTCCCGTCGGGAAGCAAATATGTAGTCTTGTCATAACTGTTTCTGTGTTCATGGTCGTTGGAGTAAACAATGTTAAGCCGAGTTTCGTGGTCATCGTCGTTTTTCCATACGGAATTAATGCTTGCTGCGTGCGACTGATTAAAATAATAGTTGTGCTTGTCTATACCAGGCGGAGTAGGGCGCACAATGTCGGTAAACTGTTCAGCTTCGCCACTGTTGTTGCATGATGCAAGTTCTGCCGACACGTCAGTGCCGTCGTTGGCCGTCTTATATGTTGCTATGTGCTGTCTCTTTTTTGAAAAATAAGTCATTACGGCTTCTTCGTGCCACATCATGCCATTGTCGTCGGCACCGACGCCGAGCAGTGCTTCCATATTTAACGTGCCGGCTGCCTCAGGTTTCAGTTTCAGGTTTATAGCTGCCTCGTCTGGAATAACGAGTTTTTTCAGGGCTTTCACTCCCTGATGATTCTCCATCACCTGAACCGTTGCCACCATCTGTGCCGCAAGATTGTTGGTGGCAATGCTGTAACGTCCGGCAAGAGCGTCCATGCCGTTGATGTAAAGGTGGCTTATATTCTTGCCCTGATAATAAATATGTCCGTTGTCGTCAACCTGAATGCCGGGCATACGCCTTAGCACATCGCCTATTGATATGTCGTTCTTGCCGATAAAGGCGTCGACCGAATAGTTGAGCGTGTCGCCAAGCTGCCAGATTTTACCCGATTTCACCACTACTTCCTGTAGCTCTATCGACTCTTTTTCTGTCTTATAGTTATGTGTTGCCGATATGTTCTTTACGGTTTCGCTTATTTTCTTTATGTTGAAACCGTACACCATGAGCCTTATTTCACTCTCGTTGCTGTCAAACTGCAGTTTATAGCGTCCGTCGCTTTCCGTAAACGTGTATGCAATGACGCTTGTCGTGTCTTTTTCCGACAGCGCCATTACTGTTATGTCAGACAGCGGTGTGCCTTTGCCGTCGGTAATCTTGCCTGTGAATATGGTCTGCGCGAAGGCTACACTATAGGCAGACATTAATATCAAGAGCAGTATGGTGTAACGTTTCATCAGCGATTTTCCCTTTTTCGTTTTGTTATGACTCATTATTCAAGCTCAATCGGGTTGTAGGGCTCAGGAGGATAGTCGCCTGATGTAACCATGTGTACGGTTTTTCTGTCGTCGCTGACAAACAGTTCTTTTGGACCGCCCACGCCCAGTGCGCCTCCCGGGTCTTTATAAATCTTCTTTATCAGAGCCATAATCTTCTCTCTTGTCATCACCTTTTCTTTCATGTTGTGGGCTTTATAAGTTGTTATCATGTCGCCGGGCCGTCCTTTCTCCAGTCCTACGCATGTCCAGATGTAGTCATTGTCGTCTGAACTTATTTGCATGATGAGTCCTGGCAGGCCGGCAAACTTATACGGACCGCTATATATGGGAATGTCGGGTGTGTACCATGCCGTGTATTTACGTCCGCGGAACGTGCACGATGCCTTTTTGCACTGATAGCCAATTATTGTTTTGCTTCCGTTTTCCAGTTTCCATTCAATTTTTGGAGCAGTCTCATTGTAGCATAGGTTTGTATAGTTATAATACATCCTGCGCCTTACGTTAAGGGTTTTTGTTTTCGTGTTGGTGAGTATTTCTTCAGGCAGCACGTCGTTTTCGTCGAGTTTCGAAGGATAGTTCTCGTCTTTTTCGTATGCTATCGTGCGCAGAGAGTCGTTAATATGCAGCAGTCTGCTGTAGCAGTAAGTGTAGTTGTCGCCGATATCGAGCCTCTGCAGGTCTTTGCATACGGATGCATGGTCGGCTGTATCTTTTACGAATTTAACGTCATAGTAAACCTTTATCCTGCATGAGTCGATGTCCTTCATGTCTTTTTTGCTGATGCTGAACGGACGGCTTATGCCCGATGAGCGTTTGGCTTTGTGTATGTTGTTTTTAACGCTTTTAGCAAACTGCGGATTGTCTTTTATGTCTTGTGCGCAGGATGCGGCACACATAAAAAGTGACAGGCTAATGATGATAACGATGTTTTTCATAATTTTGCATTTATATGGGTTATTGCATGCGATTACAAATTTAGTGTTTTTTTCAATATCGTACATATATTTGTGTGTGCATTCTGTGTGCATAACTTTTTGATGTTGGTTTTAATTTGTCTTATTCGTTTTTTATTAAAGAAATATAACCACGAATGGATTATAAGAACTTGATAAATACAATATTGTCTTCATTGACACGTTAAATAAATACCAATACAGCTTGTTTATGAAGATTTATATTTTGATATTGCTCGTAATTTGTCCTATTTCTGCTATTTGTCAAAATGTGGAAAAAGGAATTGTAGTATATACCGATAGTGTTGAAACGCCTGATTATGGTAAGACGGCAAAAACGTATAATATTGATACAGATGCACCTATAGGTTCGCTCATGTCAAGGCTGGGCAAATTTGATGTTTCGTATATTGACAATTCTTTTATGACCGAAGGAGTTAAACGTTGTTTGCGTATGGCTCTTGATGTATGGGAAGACAGATTGAGCATAGATGCTCCCGTACACATCATGTTGGATGCATGTGAAAACATAGATCCTTCATTAGAAATAAAAACTGCAGTTGCTTATGCTGGCAATGGAAAAAATGCGCTGCCGTGGAGTCTGTTTGCCCAAACAAATGAAAATGAAAAAGACAATATTCATGGCACAATAACAATAAACGCTTTGATAAACTGGAATACATCATGGAGTAGCGATGGGACAGATTGGGGTATTGATAATCTGCAAACAGCCTTGCTCAGGCATATTGCCCATGTGCTCGGCTTTGGTACAAGTGTTGTACAGCAAGAAGGCGAGTTAGGTTTTGCAATAAGACAACAGGCTTCGCCTTTTGATAATCTTGTCAGTGATGGACAAAAAACTTTGGGCAGTCTTGCTGTCGGTGCAACATCAGCTACACTGAATGACTTTTTTAAAGAGGCAATCAGTTTGTATACTCCACATTCAGCCTATAAACTTTTTACTTCACCTACTGGCTATGTGCCATACCGTAGCGGAAATTATTTTTCATTAAGCGGCGACAATATCATGAACTATCCTTATGATGACCGCACACGTCTGTTGCCGATAAGTGACGAAACTCTTGACGTGATGTCTGCCATTGGATGGAGAACCAATCCTTATGACGTTCACATTAAAGGAAACAATACTGATGTGCTAGGATATGGCAGTCTTTATACCAGTCATACTTTTTGTGCAGAAGATTCTTTAGAATGTCGTGTCGCTTGTGACTGGATTTATCAGATATACGACAATAATGCTCATAAATATGTAGACGCAGCTGTAGGGCAAGGAACAGATTTTATTGTGACACCAACTGATGAAGGCTTGTCTTATGTTGATGAGTTTATGTGTCTGCAAGGTCGTATTACTTGTATCACTAATGGAAATGAATACACATTTCCATTGACACTTGATGCACGTCCGCAATTTGTCAGTTATAAAATATCAAATGTACAGCAAACCGCCAATTCTGACTATTACAGCTTTGACATTACTATATATTCTCGTGGTGCGACAGGCGGGGATGTAATTGTCTCAAGTGACTACGGCACATTATGCACACTTACATTAACCGATTCGGATGAACAGACCCTGCATATATCTGATGCATTGAAGATTGGAGAAACTTATTTGTACGTAAATCTTACTAATAAATATGGAACAACGACTAAATATATAAAAGTGAATCCGCAGTCGACAAAAATTTCAGACATGATAACTACGGTCCAACCTTCTGCATACGATGTATACACAATGCAGGGTGTACTTATAGGTCGAAACATGCAACTGTCAGCACTTGGTAAAGGCTCGTATATAATAAGAAGTAAAGCTGACCCATTGAAAGGCAGAAAAATTATATTGAAATAATTGCTTTATGTTATAATATAGTAACGCCGCTAGCCATAATGGTTAGCGGCTACTTGTTTATATTTGCATATATATTAAATTCTTTCGTATTATAGTTTGAAAACTTATGTTTTAGAATTTAAACTTTAATGTGATAACAGCCTCTGCCGGCCGGAGCCTGTAAGAGTATGAGTAAATGTCGTTTTCACGGAATGTTCTTATAGTGTATTCTTTTCTGTTGGTTATGTTTTTCAGTGCGAGTTCAATCTCTATTGCTTTTCCTGTCCATCTTGTTCCGCCGTCGATTTTGACACATTCGAGCGGCATCATATATTAATCAAAATAGAAAAATTTTGGCAAACTTTGGCGACGGTAGATGGAGCTCTATTAAAATAATGTGTCGACATGAATTTGAACTTTTGATATGTATTTTAGATAATCGTATTTCAAAACGTCAGTTGGCAATCTTTATGTGAAAATAGGAAAATAGATAATTTTTAATGCTTATTATTGGATCAGTTATGCAATTTATGGCGTTTTGAGTGCTGAAATGATAGGTCTTTAGGTGCAGAAAGCGTGATATTGTGCGTTATTATGCTGTTTTTGGCGAGGTAGATGGGCGAGTTTCTTATCAAAAGTGGCAGGTTTTTTTAACCGTTACTCTATGAGTTATGACCCAAAAGTGGCCGAGTAATGTTTTTTGACATTATGAGACTTTTGCACATAATTGTTGATATATGCATATCAAGCTGGTATAAAGATAATTACAGATGCACACTGAAAATGGCTGTTTTTCGTGCCTGATTGCGATTTTTCGGGAAGAATGTGGATATATGCGCTTACGAAAAATCACAATGTAAGCAATTTATGATATTGTTTGCATTGTGATTTTTTTGTAGCGAAAGTTTTTTATTTTTTTGTCCCTTTTATTATAAAGTGAGTCAAGTCTTAATAAAGTTTTGCCGTATTAACTTTATGTGAGACAAGAAGTTTGGCATTGTTTTGTCAAGATATTTTCTGTTGCGGCTGCTACTATTGCCCTCCTTTTTAATTAGTCTCAAAAGATGCGGAATGTCAATATCAGAAAGTTTGCGGCTTGATGCCTTTTGGGAAACAGAATTGTTTTGCCTTATTTCTTTGTGGATTTTGCTATATCCTGCACTATATTCATTGTGACGGCAACCATTTTCATCATATCTTCGGCACATGTCCATTCATAGATGCTGTGTTCTGCCTGTTGTCCACTGAATATGCATGGACCTCCGCGTAGTCCTTTTGCGGCCATCATTGCTGATGTGGTTCCGCCGCGCTCGCTTTTCGGCTCCATCGGCTGTCCGGCTGCGGCTGCGCTTTTCTGTATTATTGATGGCAGTCCAGGGTACATAGAGTAAGCTACGTTCTCATATTGCATCACTTCGGGTTGTGCCTCTACTCTTACAAACGGATATGCAATTGCTGTCTTTTCGGCGGCGTTATCAAGTAAGGCTCTTATCGTGTCACCCTCTGCTTTGTTGAAATAGCGCAGACGAATTTTCACCAGATAATCGTCTGATATCTCCTTGCCACGGCTGTCTGTAGGATGTGATAATGAGTAGCAATGTATATATCCCATTTTGTCTTTACTTGCTGAAGGGTGCTTAGAAGGAGGAATCATACCAATGAAGTAAGAAGCTGCGGTAAGCGCGTCGCCGTATTTGTTGGCAAATCCGTCTCCGGGATGTGCGTCTTTGCCATAGAAATGGTATATGCGCATAGCTGCTGTGAAGTTCTCTACAGAGAATCTGTCTGGCTGGTCTCCGTCAACGTCAATAACGATGTCCGGTTCTGCTCCTATATAATCGCTTTCGAATTTGTCAGCTGCTCGTCCAATATCTTCGTTTTGTGAGAATACGAAATATAAATCTCCATGTTCGATGTCTTTGTTTTGAAGAATATTTTCTATTAATGTTACCAACACGGTGCATCCGCTCTTGTCGTCAGCCCCGAGTAGGGTGTTGCCGTCTGAAGTTATTATCGTTTTACCGAGACAGTCTTTTAGATGCTTCCCTTGCGGGGAGGCTGGGCTAAGAACCGCGCCTGACGGTAACTTGATATCTCCGCCGGTATAATTGCGATGGACTATAGGGTGGATGTCACCACCTGGGGCTTCCGGTGTTACGTCGAGGTGAGCCATAAACATAATTGACGGAACTTTGCGCTTTATATTTGATGGTATTTTTACGTAGAGATATTCACTTTCACTTCTTTTCACCGTCATTTTCGTGCCTTTGCTCATGGCGAGGAGCTCTTTTTCTATGTGTGCGGCGATCAGTTTTTGCCCTTCATTAAGCGGAAAGGCATTCATGTCGGCAGTGTCTGTGCTTTGGCTATTTATCTTCGCATAGGCCACAAAGCGTGATATGATTCTTTCTAAACACTTTGAATCTTGGGCGGTTTTGTTCTTACTGCCGGATTGTGTGGTTGTAGCTTCCGCTGTTTTCGACAGATATTTATTCTGCATTGGAGATGAAAGACGTCCGTATGACGGTACAATGAATACACATGCTGCTAGCAAGGCGAGGCTGTGAAGTAGTTTATTTGTTCGTTTCATGATATACAGGTTTTAAAAGTTTATACTTCATTTTTCTCTTGATTACTATAGCTCGCCTTGCGGCTTATTCATAAGCCTTGTGTACTTGTTCAGCTTTCTTTTGCATCTTTTCGGCTTTTTTCTTCTTGTTTATTTTGCGGTACAGGTCTGCTGCATATTTGTATGTGTCAACAATGTATTCCGTGTCGCATAGTAATGGCTGATTAACACCATCGTAAATTTCCATTATGGGCAGTATCTTGTCTATTATAGCGGCCGCGTCTTTCGGCTGGCGGTATGACAGCACAGAAGAATATGTTACACCGGTAAGCACAAGAGGTAAATGGTAGTTTGTATCCTTGCGTTTCTTGTATAGTTGACCGAAAAGGACTTTGAAGTTCTCCCGACCCTGCTGCGCAGACGATATGAAGGATACGCGGCTGATTTCTGCTAGCATCTTTGCGATGGCATTCTGCGGTGTAAGCTGTCCGTTCTGTATGCTGTCAGCCCTGTGGGCTATTTCAATAATGGCCTCACGGTAAGGCGTGAGGTTCTCTTCATAGTAGTGTTCAGCGCCATCGTCCGGCACATCGGGTAGTTTGCGTATCAAGTCTGACATTAGGCAGTTCAGATGTTCTGCTATGTATTCTGGGGCAAATCCTGCTATTATGAAGTCAAGATTTTCCAAATATTGAGGGTTATCTAGAAAGTGGGCATACACATCCTTGTAAAAATTATTAAATTGTTCTTCAAAGTATTCTGCATCGGCAGTGTTACATAAATTCATGTACTTTGTAGCAGTGATGGTGTCACCAGTCACCAAAGCTGCTCTGTACAGCATGAATGTAGTATAGGGATTGTTCGTTGTAAGTAGGCCCAATTGCTCTTCGTCTTTAAGGGGAGGTGTTGTAAGCCGGTTTTCACAGTTATTGAAGAATGCTAGCATCTCTGTGTAGCGTCCGGCGCGGTCAAGCATGTATGTTGTAATGGAGTACAGAGTCTTTTTTTGTTCAGGCTTGAAGAACGTGAATTCCGTTTCGTGCTCAGATAGCCTCATGAATATGTCGCTTGCGTCTTTGAGATTGTTGTTGAGATAATGTTCCATGCCTCGTGCGAGGTTGATGTAGAACTCGTCACAGTCGCGTTTCTTGCATAGTGCGGCAAGGATGCTGAAGTCATCAGCGGTTATTGACGACGAGTCGGGATTTATCCAGTATTTGAAGAATTCCTGTTCAGTGAAAATCGCTGGCAGAATTTGTGCAATGTGGTCATTAGGATTCATGATTGTGTCTGCTGCGGCAATCATTGCGGCAGAAGGATTGCAGGATGCAAATCTTATTATGCAGTCTGTTGCTATGCTGTCTAGTCCAAACTGTAGGGCTGTGTTGTAAAGCCTTATCAAGTAAAGTGTGTCGCGAAGTTTTTTGCCTTGTTCCAGACCGTTGCATATAAGTTTATAGCGGTACTGAAAATCCCGCATTCTTGCTTCTTTGAGTTTCTTCTTGCGTTCCTCTATTTTTTTGAGCAAATTCTTGATCGCCTTCTCGTACTTTGCCGCCATATTATTCATGGAACTTTCGTATTTTCGCTTAAGATCCTCGTTCTTACGGTTAAGGGCAGCTATTTCTTTAGATAGGTGGTCTGTTTGTATCGACATTGCTAATACAGCCTTATGGTCACTCAACCCCGGAATGCTATAGTGTTCATAAGGAGATTGCTGTGCACGAGATCCCATAGATGTACCTAATACTCCCAAAATAGTGTTTGTGGGGGGCTTTATGTTCTGCTTTATTGTAAAATTTCTAAACTGTCTCCATTGCCCATACGCTGACACCGTAAAGGCACATACTACTAATAAGACAATCTGACGTAACCAAGTGCTTTTCTTTCTCATGATAAGTACGATTTAAAAGTTGTAAGAGTATCACCAGTTAGTGTAAGTGTCGTATAAAACCCAGAGTGACGATTGGTAAAATAAGGGGATGTTATCTGAGTAGTAATCGCTGCCGAAAAGGAAATATATTTGCATGTCGCCGTTTTTGATCTCTCCCTTGAAACTTACATATTCTATCTCTTTATTTGCAGTGCAGCCTTGGTAGTATTGCGGGTACTTTCCTGTATAGTCGCCGTTTGAGCCATAAGAGCCGTCATTGTGATACACAACTATCATGTCCGGTCTGTAACCGTCATGCCATTGAGCACCGATTTTCCATTTCCCGTAATTTATACGGTTTACGAAGGTCCATTGCAATACACCGTTATTTACGTATGCCTTGGCTTTTTTTATTCCATCTAGTTCTGTCTTTACTTGAACGTAAAGTTCCCCATCGCTTTCTGTTATTTTAATGTTTCCGTAGATACCATTTGTTTTTGAACAGTTCCATACTCCTAAGAACTTCTTGTGGTCGTTGGAACTTTGCTGTCCGGACACGGCAAGCGTGATAATCAGCATCATTGTGAGCAGGACTTTGCGTCTGTGATTTTTCATGACAGATAATATTTATCTGCCCAGCAAACTCCCATTATGGGCAAGTGTTAAATATAAAAAAAATAAGATACTAAAAAGACGTGGGAGTTCCTACTTATCGTTTATCCCACAGTCAGGCTCTCGCATTGCCTCTCTCTTAGGATAAACAACGCAGTCAGCCCACGTCACGACATATTATAATCTTAAGAAAGAATGCAATTCTTCCTTTTATAATACACCCTACGTAGACGCTTTTCGTCGTTTTATCTTCAAAGAGAGTCCAAATTTGCGAGATTTGACTGTTGAAGATAACGTCCGTAAACGTCCTTTACCAGTAAATAACCCATGTTCACCTTTCTTGGTATATGAGCTATTGCAAAATTACATTTTTTTTGTTATTAGACCAAATAAAATGCTGAAAAAAATGGTGATATAATTATTTAAAGTAATAGTCGTTGTTATTATTGATAAGCTTATACAACTTTTAAAAGCTTGAATATTTATGCGTAATAAAGAACTATATATAGTTTTTGAAATTTGATTATGTCATTTATTCAAGGTGGACGTTTCCGTCGTTACATCTTCGAAGAGAAGTCATTTTTGCAAGATTCGACTGTCGAAGACAACGTCCGCAAACGTCCTTAATGATTTATTAGATGTTCCATTTTCTATTGAAAATTGTTATATTGCAAATATATTGTTTTTTAGAGTTTTTTCCAAATAAAATAAAGAATAATTTTATAAAAATTAAAATCTAATTCACAATATGTTTAAATGTAACTTATTATCCTTATGGTTGTAACGGTTTTGTTTAATTATTGTATGAATTATGTCTCTCGCTTTTTTGTAAATATATTTATGTACTTTCTTAATGTAATTAAATTTTCTATATTGGTGTTAAAATGTAATTTGGCTATTGCCATGTGAAAGTAGGAAAATAGAGTGATTCTGTTGCTTATTATTGGATCAGTTATGCAATTTATGGCGTTTTGGGTGCTAGAATGATGGGTCTTTAGGTGCAGAAGGCGTGATGTTGTGCGTTATTATGCTGTTTTTGGCGAGGTAGATGGGTGAGTTTCTTATCAAAAGTGGCAGGGTTTTTAACCGTTACTCTATGAGTTACGACCCAAAAGTGGCCGAGTAATGTTTTTTAACAGTATGAGATTTTTGCACATAATTGTTGATATATGCATATCGTGTTGGTATAAAGATAATTACAGATGCACACGAAAAATGGCTGTTTTTCGTGCCTGATTGCGATTTTTCGGGAAGAATGTGGTTATTGATGCTTATGAAAAATCACAATGTAAGCAAATGATTGTGTTTGCTTGCATTGTGATTTGTGTGGATGAAGGTGTTGTCAGGGAACTCTTACCCTTATTAATCAGTTCTCGCGGTCAATGAGTTTTGCCGATGTTCTTGCCGTGCGAGTAAGCGTGTGCGGCAATTTCGCCGATAATCTTTTCTGCCATTTCGGCGTCTATCGTGCCGCCTTCGGGCAGGCGTGTGTAGTTGGCGTCGTGCTCATCCTGCTGCTCCAGACGGCCGCACAACAGCAGTTCGAAGTTGCGCTTATATTCGCTCACCATGGCCTGATAGAAGTTGTCGGTGCGGCATGCAAAGCGGACCAGATCCATGTCGGTTGTTCCGGGTTTCATGAACTCGCGCAGCTGCTGCTCCATCTCCTCTGTCGTGAAGTTGAGGCGCATCAGGGCAAAGAATGCCTCGCGATTGAAATAGCGCGAAATGTGCTCATAGTGGTTGAGCATGGTTTTCTTTACGTTTATCGGCTCAAAGCCGTTCTGGATGTCGGTGCCGTGCTGCGACTCTATTATTCCGGTGACGAAGTATTTGAAGAAGCTTCTCACCACGGCCGCCAGCACGATGTCTTTGCTGATCTGTTTCATATCTTGTCATTGTTATTGTTGTCGTTGTCTTGTAGCGCAGCCTTTATGTTGCGCATCAGTCCGTCGTATTTCGCACGCTTTACGGCGCTGCCCTTGAAGAGCCGGCGATAGTCGTCCACTGTAAGTGATGTCCATTTCTCGCGCGTCATGTTGAGCAGTTGATCGCGCGGGCGGAGCCGCTCTTCTGTTGTGCCCTGTGCAAACCTGTTCCATGGACAGGCGTCCTGGCAGCGGTCGCAGCCGTAGATGCAGTTGTCCATCTTGCAGGCATATTCCTGCGGAATGTCGTCTCGGTTCTCTATGGTCAGGTAAGAGAGGCAGCGGTCTGAGCTGAACTCTGTGCGCCGGCTGTCGTCTGTCAGATGCAGGGCGCCGGTGGGGCAGGCGTCTGTGCAGGCGTGACAGTTGCCGCAACGTGAGGGCAGGGGAGTGTCGTATTCAAGTTCTGCGTCGACAAACAGCTCTCCGAGGAAGAACATGCTGCCGGCATGGGGGATTATAAGCTGATGGTTGCGCCCAATCCAACCCAATCCGGCCTTCATCGCCCAATAGCGTTCGAGCACCGGAGCCGTGTCGCAAAAGGCGCGGAAGGTAGGGATTTGAGAATTGAGAATTGAGAATTGAAAATTTTGATTACTCTTTTGGTTGTGGACGGGTAGGTTATTTGGGCTGCTGCCGAGTGAGGATTGTGAGGCGGCATTTGCGCTGCATGGTTTGTCTGCTTTGGGGAGTGTTGCCGCCAGTGTGGCATTGTTGTCTGTGCGTTCTGTTAGTCCGAGCGTTGAGGCCAGCTTGCGCAGCTTGTCTTTCATTATGTAATGATAGTCTTGGCCCAGGGCATAGGCGGCTAATTGTGGCTCGTCGGCGGGTATGCGGCTTGACGGAGCGTAGCTGAGCGCAACGCAGACAATGCTCTTTACGCCGGGCATGAGCAGCTGCGGGTTGAGCCTTTTGTCTGTGTTGGCAGCCATATAGTCCATCCCGGCATGACCTTTACGGCCGAGCCATGCAGCGAATCTTGCTGCCTCTTCGGCTTCAACAGGCTCTGCCTTGGCTATGCCACAAGCAAAAAAGCCGAGGTTGCGTGCCTCGGCTTTTATCGTTTCACTCGAAAGTTTTAAACTCATATCCCTGTTCTTTTAGCCATTTCAGCGCCTCCGGCAGAGCGTATCTCAATTTGTCGATGCTCTTCAGCGAGTCGTGAAACGTGATGATAGAGCCGTTGCGCGTGTATCGCTTCACGTTTTTCAGCACGTCTTCGGCAGTAAGCCATTTGCTGTAGTCGCGTGTAACGAGGTCCCACATCACGATGCGGTATTTGCGCCCCAGCCAGAAATACTGTTCCCACAGCATCCACCCGTGCGGCGGTCTGAACAGATGCGCGTTGATAAGGCGGTTTGCCTTTTCGGTGTTTGCGCTGTAGGCTTTGGTAGAGTGCTTAAAGCCGCCCCAGTGGTTGTATGTGTGGTTGCCCACCTGATGGCCGGCTTCGACGATTTGTCTGAACAGCTCGGGGTGCTTGCTTACGTTTTCTCCAACCATGAAAAATGTGGCGTGAGCCCCATATTCGGCCAAGGTCTTCAGGATAAACGGCGTTGATTCGGGTATAGGCCCGTCGTCGAAGGTGAGATATACCGCCTTCTCGTTCTTGTCCATTCTCCATGTTGCCCTCGGGTAGAGCCAACGTAGCCATTTGGCCGGCTGTTCTATAATCATCTTTTTTCTTTTTCTTTCTGATGTTAAGTTTATTCAAATTTATAATTGAGAGTCGCGAATGGAGAAATTAAACTCGGCGTAAGCCAATTATGATTTGCCTTTAGAGGTATTCTCTCGTATATTCCTTTTAGCCAACTCTTTGACAGTCGGCTTAAAGGTCGTGAGAGCAATCATAATTATCCATTCTCAACTCTCAATTATCAATTATAAATTATTCTTCGCCCATCAGTCGTCCGCCTTTGCTCTGATATGTGGCAGCATCGGCGTTAAACTGCTTCATGAGGCTCTCAGCCCATTTGTTGTCTATCATGTGGGCTATGTCGATGCAAGAGTTCATGACATAGAGGTGCATCATGCAGTCTTGCTGCGACTGCATAAAGCGGCTTCCGCTGAGCGAGTTGTACCAAACCATATACTGGTGTGCGTTCTTGAACACTGAGTTGATGGCCTCCTTAGCCTTTGCCTTGTTGCCCAGCAGGGCGTAAGCCTTGGCTATGTCGATGCCTCCGCTGAGATAGTTCATCGGCACGTTGTATGCCGGTATGACCTTCTCTGCATATGCCAGGGCCTTGGCAGCCTTGTCTTTCTTGCCCTCCTGTATCAGGTTGAGCGCAAGCTGCGCAAAGAGACGTCTGTGAGTGTAGCACATGCGCATCACTGTTTCGTCGAGATAGATGCCCTTCTTGTCGAGGCCGCCGAACTTGAAGCGTGTCATAAGGTTGGTGTAAACACGCTCTGTGTCGAAGTTCTTCATGCCCGGAGCATTTGTCGTGAACGGTGTGATGCGGTTAGCCAGACCTTCCTGTATGAAGTTGTCGCCAAGGTTCATATAGTTTTCCTGACCAACAGTGATAGCCACGTAGACAGGACGTGTCCAGTTGCACTGTGAAATCATCTCGAGCATCATCAGGTCGCCTTTGTAAAGAGCGTTCTTGCCTTTGAGCGAGATGATCATCTGATCAGGTATAGAGTCGCTCGCCATCATCATGCCGCTCTTTCTTACGGCCTCTTTGTCAATGGTCAGATACAGCGTGTCGGTAGGTATGACGTGCATGTCGTCCTTTCCGTCGCGCACCCAATGCTTGAGGACGTTCTTTACTTCAAACGGATTGTCGCCCAGTGTGGCCTTTGCCTCCTTCGGGTTAGTCTTATAGAAGTCGAGAATCTGCTGCTTCAGTTCGGGTACAACCTCAACATACTCGTTGGTGCCTGAGCAGTAGTCGAGTCGCGGCCATGTGATAGGCACAGAAGGAGAGTTGTAAGCCTGGCGGCACATCTGATCGATATACCAGTCGGTCTGCAGATAGCTCAGGTTGCAGACGCGTGCGTCTGTCCTTGCTCCCTCAACTTCCTGATTATACCAGAGCGGGAATGTGTCGTTGTCTCCGTTTGTGAATATAATCGGGTTGCCCTTGTCCTGCATTGACATCAGATAGTTCTGTCCGAAGTCGCGGCATGTGTAGCGTCCGCTGCGGTCGTGGTCGTCCCATGTCTGGCTTGCCATCTGTATAGGAACGAGCAGGCAGAGGATAGACACTATTGCAGACACGGCAGTGCCGTTGATGTTGAGTCGCTTCAGAAGATCGATGATGGCTGCAACGCCAATACCGCACCAGATGGCAAAAGCATAGAACGAGCCTGCATACGCATAGTCGCGCTCACGCGGCTGCATAGGTGTCTGGTTAAGATATATGACGATGGCCAGACCTGTCATGAAGAACAGGAAGAACACTACCCAGAACTGGCGTATGCCACGCTGTCCGCGGTAAGCCTGCCAGAACAGACCGATGAGACCGAGCAGCAGCGGCAGACAATAGAACACGTTGTGTCCCTTGTTGTCCTTCAGGTCATCAGGCAGCTTGCTCTGGTCGCCCAGACGCCAGTTGTCGAAGAACGGAATACCAGAAATCCAGTTGCCGTGCTCAAGTTCGCCGTTGCCCTGAATGTCGTTCTGACGTCCGGCAAAGTTCCACATGAAGTAGCGCCAGTACATGAAGTTGCACTGATAAGACAGGAAGAAGCGTATGTTCTCCATCTGTGTAGGCATCTTCACGGTTATAGGCTCGCCGCAGCGGTCGTAAGGCACCTGTGTGCCGTCAACTCCGCCCATCCAGCTCTCGTATGCACTAGCGTGTGCGGCATCCCACATACGCGGGAACACCATGTTCTGTGCATAGATGTAGTCGGTTTTATAGCGAACTATGAAGTAAGAGTCTTTTTCATCTGCAGAAGCTTTCTCCTTGCGCTGATATATAGGTGCGCCCTGCTTCATGCGCGGCTTGCAGTATTCGCCGTCGCGGTCAAACTGCACCTGAGAGGTGTAAGCCTGTCCGAAGAGCAGCGGGCTGTCGCCATACTGGTCGCGGCTGAGGTAGCTTCCCAGCGTGAAGATGTCCTCGGGAGAGTTCTGGTCCATAGGCGGGTTGGCCGAAGACCTGATGACGATGAGGGCATAGCTTGAATATCCGATCATAAGCATAAGCATGCACAGCAGAGCTGTGTGCTTGATGCGTGAGCTTACGAGCAGCTCTTTACCGCGCTTCCATTTGAGTACGAACCACAGGGCAGCAAGAACTATTACGCCGATGATGAAGGCAGATATGCCGAAACCGTAGAACGGCACGCCGAGCATGGCAACAGAGAGCAGGAACGAAATATTCTCGCGCTTCTGGTTCTTGTTGTTGTAGCTCTCATAGATAGCCCATATGACGATGGCCACGAGCAGTATGATGTAGATAATCTCGCCGGTGTTGAACGGGCAGCCCAGCACGTTGACAAAGAACAGCTCGAACCATCCGCCAACCTTGATGATGCCCGGAACCACGCCATAGAGGATGGCTGCAACAAGCACAAACGATATGAAGAGGGCTATGAGAGAACCCTTGAGGTTGGCATTGGGGAACTTGCGGTAATAGAACACCAGGACAATGGCCGGAAGACAAAGGAGGTTGAGCAGGTGGACACCGATGCTCAGTCCGGTCATGTAGGTGATAAGCACCAGCCAGCGGTCGCTGTGAGGCTCGTCGGCATGGTCTTCCCATTTTAATATGAGCCAGAACACAATGGCCGTGAACGCTGAAGAGTAGGCATAAACCTCACCCTCAACGGCACTGAACCAGAATGTGTCGCTGAATGTATATATCAATGCTCCCACAAGGCCGCTGGCTTCAATGGCAATGAGCTTGCCTGTTGTCAGCTGGCTCCAGTCTTTCAGAATAAGTTTGCGTGTCAGGTGTGTTATGGTCCAGAATAGGAACATAATACATGTTGCGCTGAGAAGTGCGCTCATAGTGTTCACCATGAGGGCCACTTGCGACGGGTCGCTGGCAAACTGAGAGAACAGATTGGCTGTGAGCATGAAGAAAGGTGCACCGGGCGGGTGACCGATTTCTAACTTATACCCTGTTGTAATAAACTCCGGACAGTCCCAGAAACTGGCTGTCGGCTCAATGGTGCTACAATATACGAAGGCTGCAATAAAAAAAGCTAACCAGCCTAGAATATTGTCCACTAATTTAAATTGTTTCATTGAATATAACTGTTTTTTATGAATTTCAATTTTCAATAAAATACGTGCAAAGATAATGTAAATCAGAGATAAAACAAAATAAATTAATTTGTTTTAATATTATCTTGAGTTTGTGTAACTGCCTAAGGCATAACATGTTGTGTGGCTTTTGGCCCTATGCCGCATCTCGCGGCATGTCAATATGTGCTGTGTATGCTTTATAGTTGTGTACGTAACTTTTTGATATTCAATGTATTATCATATATGCACCGTCGCTTTAGGCTACACGAAAATTTCAACGCCGTAGATGATGAGCGCATATCGCAGAAATTTTCCGATTATAACGCTTATGACGGTTATGGCAACATTAGACCGCATCAGGCCTAGTACTATTGTTATGCCTTCGCCGATGACAGGAAGAAAGGAGAAAAAGCCCATCCATGCGCCACGTCCGGCCATGAACCGTTTTGCTCTGTCGAGTTCTTTTTTGTTCACGTGCAGGTATTTTTCAATCCAGTCTATGCGTCCGAGCATGCCGATGCCATAGTTGAGCATGCTTCCGAGCATGTTGCCTATTGTGCCGTAAATAACTAGCTGCCACGGGTCGAGTCCGGCAGCAAGAAGCGCAAGCATAACCACCTCGCTGCTCAAGGGGAATATGCTGCCCGCAAGGAATGCAGAAATCAGCATTCCTACGTATCCGTAGTTTGTCAGAATTTCTATCAGGGAATCCATAAGTTATATGCTGTTAGTGCTAAGGTGCCTGCAGTCAGGCAGCAGAACGTGATGTTTGTCAGCTTTGTATTTGTCAGTGCTATATAGTGGGCTGCCAGTATGCTCGTGCTTATTGTCATTATGCTTAACAGCGGCTTTATGTGCTGCGGTTGTAATATTATAAAGACAAAGGTTATGGCGGTCATTGTTATGAGAATCTCATAAATCATCCTGGTTCTTATCTTGTCCTTATAGCTGTTGCGCAGAAAATGGAAGCTGCCTATTGCGGCGATAATCGTGATGTAAGCAAAAGTAGCTATTACGTGATAATTGCTGAAGTCAAACTGGAATGGCGATGCAAACTGAGCTATCGACTCTATGTGGGCGAGCAGGAGGTCGGCCGTGCCGTTGAAGATGAAATATCCCGACAGAAACCAGTATGGCGCTGTTATGCCGATGAGTGACGCCAGGAGTGAACGCATGCTGAACGACATGAGGTTGGCACGCATCATTATCCATAGGAATGGTACGAAGTATAATATCTGAATGAAAAAGATGCTGGCAATGCCGATGAAGAAAAATGCATAGAACACCAAGCCTTGCGAGCGCTTGTTCTGATAGCATTTGAACAGAATAAGATATGTGGCAACAACACAAAACTGGACGACCCACACGTCTGTGGAATCGAAAAGAAAAGCAGACATGAGCGTAAGTGCCATAAACGAACAGGAAACCATACGGCTGTAGATGCGTATGAGCGAGTTGCTGTTGTTGAGCTCGACCATCAAATAGGCAGAAAGTCCGAACAACAGGAAATGAAGATACAGCTGATTTGCGATAAGGCCGCCTGCCAGCCATATCATAATTGAATAAACTGCCGTCACCGGCAGTGCGAAGCGGCTTCCCGCTATTTTGTTCTGTAATCTTTTTACCACTTCTGAAAACCTTAAATTCTTTAATTATAATGGAAATATATGTTCCAATAAGAACACATTATTATAATAGAAGATGGTGTGACAAAATATTGTTAAAGGATGCTTCCGTTATTTGTAACAGTCTTCCCTTGTAACTAAGGCAGATGTAAAGCTGTTTTAACGGGCTGTTTCTATTTGTTTCTGCTCATCGGGCACGAACTTATTTCAGCCTTTTCCTGTAACTACATATTTTGACACACCGTATTGACCTTCAATATTACCTTCCGTCTAGAGGTCTTGTCCTATATCACTGCGGAAGTATTTGTCCTTAAACTCAATCTTCTGAGCTTCTTCAAACGATTTCTTCAAGGCTTCTTCCTTGTCTTTTCCGTAAGAGCTTACGGCTATCACGCGTCCGCCTGCCGTAACGATATTGCCGTCTTTGATGGCTGTACCGGAGTGGAACACGATACTTCCTTCAACTTTGTCAATGCCGTTGATGGTGTAGCCCTTGGCATATTTCTCGGGATATCCGCCGCTTACAAGCATTACGCATACGGCTGCGCGCTCATCGAATTCAATTTCATGCTTGTCGAGATCGCCGTTGGCCACGCCTTCAAAGAGGTCTACGATGTCGCTCTTCAGACGCAGCATCACGCTCTCAGTCTCTGGGTCGCCCATGCGGCAGTTGTATTCGATAACCATCGGGTCGCCGTTGACGTTGATAAGACCGAAGAAGATGAAGCCTTTATAGTCGATGCCTTCTGCTGCAAGTCCGTCTACGGTCGGGCGTATGATGCGGTCTTCAACCTTCTGCATCCATTCTTTTGTTGCGAAGGGCACAGGAGTTACGCTGCCCATTCCGCCTGTGTTGAGGCCTGTGTCGTGTTCGCCTATGCGCTTGTAGTCTTTTGCCTCAGGCAGGATCTTATAGTTCTTGCCGTCTGTCAGTACAAATACTGAGCATTCGATACCGCTCAGGAACTCTTCGATTACAACATTTGCCGATGCGTTGCCGAACATTCCGTCGAGCATTTCCTTGAATTCTTTCTTGGCTTCTTCAAGTGTCGGAACAATAAGAACACCCTTGCCGGCACACAAGCCGTCGGCCTTTAGAACATATGGAGGCTGGAGCGTTTCGAGAAATTTCAGTCCTTCCTCAATGTTTGTGCCGTTGAATGTCTGGTATCTTGCTGTCGGTATGTTGTGGCGCTGCATGAATCCTTTGGCAAAATCTTTTGATCCTTCAAGAACAGCTCCCTGCTTTGACGGACCGATGACGGGGATGTTGGCTGTGCGTGCATCATTCTTGAATTCATCATAGATGCCTTTTACCAGAGGATCTTCAGGTCCTACAACAACCATGTTGATGCCTTTCTCTACGGCAAATTCCTTCAGTGATCCGAAGTCGTCAGCCTTTATGTCAACATTCTCGCCTACATTGGCTGTTCCGGCATTGCCCGGAGCAATATATAGTTTCTCAACTTTGTCGCTTTGAGCTATTTTCCATGCCAGTGCATGTTCGCGGCCGCCTCCGCCCAATAATAATATCTTCATTTTTATGATAATATTTGTTTATCGTTTTTACTTTAGATAATCCTCAAAATATTGTGTTATTCTTTCATGCAGGTGTACGCTTTGATGACCCATCATGTTGTGTCCTTCGCCGGGATATACAAAGAAGTCGGGCTGCGTGCCTGCCTCGATGCAAGCCTTAAGGAATGAGATGGCATGCTGCGGAACTACAGTCGGGTCGACAGTGCCTATTATTATCTGCAGTTTGCCTTTCAGGTTCTTTGCTTTGTTTATCAGGCTTGTTTCTGCATAACCTTCAGGGTTGGCCTGCGGTGTGTCCATATAACGCTCGCCGTACATAACTTCATACCACTTCCAGTCGATTACCGGACCACCTGCAACGCCTACTTTAAATACGTCGGGGTAGGTGGTCATGAGCGATGTTGTCATGAAGCCGCCGAAGCTCCAGCCGTGAACTCCCAGGCGTGTGGTGTCTACATAAGCAAGGCTCTTCAGATATTCTACACCTTTGAGCTGGTCTTTCATCTCCTCTACGCCAAGGTGGCGGAATGTTGCCTGCTCAAAGTCGCGTCCGCGGTCGCACGAACCTCTGTTGTCGAGGATGAAGAGCAGATAGCCCTTCTGAGCCATATATGTTTCCCAACTGCGGCTCGCATAGTGCCAGCGTGCCTCCACGTTGCGTATGCCGGGGCCTCCGTAGACGTATACAACGGTAGGATATTTCTTGTTAGGATCAAAGCCTATCGGCTTCACCATTCTGTAATACAGGTCTGTGGTGCCGTCGGCAGCTTTGATGGTTCCACAAGAATACTCAGGTATATTGTAGCCTTTCCATGGGTCGGCAGCTGTAAAATAGTTGACGTTTTTAGCGTCGCCTGTGCATACAATGTTTATCTTGCGCGGCACATCTGGTTCGCTGTAGTTGTCATAAAGATATTTTCCGGTGCTTGACAGAATCATCTCACAATGTCCGCCTGCGCCGCGTGTAGAAGCGTGGAAGCCTTTGCCGTTGTCAAGCAGAGTGCGCTTGCCGGTCTCTATGTTAACCATATAAAGGTTGTTCTGGATGGGGCTGCATTCTGTTGAAAGTATGATTGCGCTTTTCTTCGACTCGTTGAATCCTACGAGTTCAAGTACAAGCCATTTGCCGCTTGTTATCTGCTTGAGCTGCTCGCCTTTGGTATTGAACAGATACAGATGGTTGTATCCGTCTTTCTCACTCTGCAGTATGAACTTGCTGTCGTCCCAAGGCAAGAATGTGATAGGAGTTACCGGATGAACATATTTGTCGTTATGTTCCTTATAGAGAGTCTCGAGCTTGTTGCCTGTTGTTGCGTCATAGCTTACGAGCGCCATGTCAGTCTGGTCGCGGTTAAGCTCTATCATATAAACTTTCTTGCAGTCGGGGCTCCATGCTATGTTTGTGAAATAGCGGTCTGTTGGGTCGCCTGCTTTCAGATATATTGTCTTTCCTGTCTTCAGGTTATAAACGCCCACTGTAACCTTATGGCTTGTTTCGCCCGCCATAGGATATTTTATTGGCGTTTCTGTGGCTATTCTGGTGTCGATGTTAACGAGCGGATAGTCGGCAACCATGCTCTGATCCATGCGGTAGAAAGCCAGACTCTGTCCGTCGGGACTCCAGAATGTGCCTTTATATATTCCGAATTCATCGCGGTGTACGCTCTGTCCGTAAACAATCTCCCTGCTTCCGTCGGTTGTCAACTGAGTGGTTTTGCCTTCGCCGTCGGTAACAAACAGGTTGTCATCCTTTACAAAAGCAACTGCTCTTGATGCGGCGTTCCATTCTGCGTTGCTTTCGCCTTCGCAGCTCTGGCGCCATATAACCTTCTTCGACTTGAAGTCGATGAGCATGCGCTCTTTCTTGCCGTTGATCAGTACGAGTGATTTTTCGGGATAGGGGAATGAGGCATAGAACAGGTGACGGATTTTTGTGCTGTCGTCTGTTCCGGCCCATTTGTTGATGTCGTCAACAGTAAACATCACGGTCTCTTTGCCGGTTTTCTTGTTGACCAGGCTGCATTCTTCCGTGTCTGTTCTCACGAGTTGGTCACCCCACCATGTAAGATACCTGTTCTTAGGCACCATGTTATGGTAGTTCTTGCCGCCGAAGTTAAGGTCTTCGAGCGTAAACTGCTTCTGGGCATTTACAGCTGTTGTTGTTAGCATCATCAGTAATGAAAATAAACCCAATTTGGCTAAAGCCGCAATATTCTTATGTTTCATAATCAAAACGTTTTACGGTGATCGCGTTTGCCTTTGTTGTCTTTGTAGCCTTTTCCGCCTTTGCGTCCGCCCCTGTCGCCGTTGTCGTCGAAGTTGCGGCCCTTGCGCTTGTCGTAGCTAAAATCTTTATGGTCGTCAAAGTCTCTGCGCTCACGGCCGCCTTTTCTGCGCTCACGGCCGCCGTCGCCGCTGTCTTTGAACGAAATCTTGTGGAATTTGAACGTGCGGATGTCGCCTTCCTCGTTGTCATCCTCCTCTTCAATGCGCTTCTTGAACTCGCGGTTCTTCTTGAAGCGGTGCTTGTCGGCCATGGCGCGTTTCTCTTCTTCTGTCTTCAGGATGTTTCCCTCGCTTCTGAAGTCTTTCAGCTTGCCGTCAAATATCTGATATTTACGGAATTCGCACTCAAGCGAACCGTTGTAGAGAGGTATCTTTATTGATGGTTTCAGGCCTATCTGGTCGAAGCACTCCTCGCGATAGCTGAGCACCCATGCATCGTTCTCCTTAAACTGATGTTTCAGTATTTCGCCTATAGTGCGGTAAGTTCCCAGCAGGTCTGGTGTAGATATTCTTTCACCATAAGGCGGGTTTGTCACCATAATAGCCTTTTCAGCAGGCTGCTTAAAGTTCTTTATGTCAGCCTGTTCTATTGTTATGCATTTTGTCATGCCGGCAGCCTTGACGTTGAGGCGCGCCTTTGTAACGGCTGCAAGGTCGATGTCATAGCCATATATGTGGTGAGTAAATTCGCGCTCATTAGAGTCGTCGTTGTAAATCTGGTCGAAGAGGTCGCGGTCAAAGTCGGGCCATTTCTCGAAGGCATATTCCTTTCTGAACAGACCGGGAGCCATGTTGTGGGCTATCAGGGCAGCCTCTATGGGCAGAGTTCCCGATCCGCACATCGGGTCAACAAAGTCTGTTTCGCCTCTCCAACCGGTCATAAGAATCATTCCGGCAGCGAGAACCTCATTGAGAGGAGCCTCGACAGACTCCTGTCTGTATCCTCTTCTGTGAAGACTTTCACCACTCGAGTCGAGCGACAGCGTACACTGGTCTTCGGCGATGTGCATGTTCAGGCGAATGTCCGGGTTGGCCACTGATATGTTAGGACGCTTTCCGAATTTTTCGCGGAACTGGTCTACTATGGCATCTTTCACCTTGTAAGACACAAATTTGGAATGCCTGAATTCCTCAGAGAACACAACCGAGTCAACCGAGAAACTCTTTTTCAGGTCGAGATATTGTGTCCAGTCTATTTTCTTTATTTCGTCATACACCTTGTCGGCCGTGTCTGCCTTGAAGTGTGCAATAGGTTTCAAAATTCTTATTGCCGTGTGCAACTGAAAGTTAGCCCGATACATCATTTCCTTGTTACCGGTGAACGACACCATGCGTCGTCCTGTCTGCACATTGTTAGCTCCAAGCTCTGTCAGCTCCTGTGCCAAAACGGGCTCCAGACCCATGAACGTTTTGGCGATGAGTTCAAATTCTTGTTCCATTATAAAGGCTTTTCTTTGTTATTTTGCGAGTGGTTGTTTTATTGGGTTAATTTGATTTTTTATATTTCCTTTTTTGCAGTTCTATGTCTTTTGGGCTACAAAGCACAGGCCTGCTGCAATCTGGTCAGACAGCAACTTGTGCAGCCGCTCTATGTTTATTCCGATATGATATGTGATTGTTCTGATATTTACCGTCGGCTTCCCATAATATCCGGGACACAAGATAGAACGCGAAAGCTCTATGATTTCTTTAAGCGTCTTGCCTGAAGGAAGCCGATCCCCGTCACGATGCCGGTGAAATAATTCCTTATGAGATTCCGGCTTTGACTGTCGTTCTGTTGTCGTGGTGAGAATCTTCGTTAAATTATCAGTGCTCATGCAATTTTTATATCTATAATTTCTGCAAAATTAATTCATTTATAATTAAAAGCCAAATTTTTTTTACTTTTATTCCGTTTGACTTTTTCATATCCGTTATATGATGTTGCATGTGGCTTGTCCGTGCGGTTTCGCGGCATGCGGCGTCATGCTGTTTAGCTTTTGTTTTTATATGTTTTGACATTGACTGGCATACAACTTGTCGGGCCGGCTTTGTCAAAAAACAGCCAAATTTGTTTTGTTCTGCTCTCAACTTGCATTATCTTTGCATGCCGAAAAGCGATGCCTATGCTTAATGTGGCATACTGTTGCATGGTTTTCAGGCTTGTTTTTGTTTTTTATTCTTATTATTTTCAGATGATATGGATTGGATACACGGCATAATAGAGCATACTCAGTTTCCTTTGTTGACGGCGTTTTTGCTTGGTCTTATAGTGGCACTTCATCCCTGTCCGCTTGCCACCAACATTGCAGCCATGGGATATATTGCGCGCGATGTGGCTAACCGTCGCCGAGTGTTTCTTAACGGACTTTTCTACACCTTCGGCCGGATGATTGCCTATTCGGTGCTTGGCATGGTGCTTATCGTTGTTTTGCGCAACGGTGCCGACATGCTGTCGCTGGGCCATTGGTTCAGCGAGTGGGGCGAGCGTCTGCTGGCTCCGGTGCTTATAGTCATCGGATTATATTTCATGCTCGGCCATCTGATCCACCGCCATGAGCATTGTCCCGATGTGCATTCACGCGGACATCGCTTCCATGGGGCCGGAGGCAGCATGGCTCTGGGGCTTCTTCTTGCCCTGTCGTTCTGTCCTGAGAGTGCCGTGGTTTATTTCGGCATGCTCATGCCTCTTTCTGTCGAGTCGCACGGCGGATTTATGCTGCCCGTAGTCTTTTCTGTTGCCACAGCCATACCTACGGTGCTTATGGCCTGGGCCGTGGCTTACGGCCTTGCCGGCTTGTCGGCCATGAAGGAGCGCATGCATGTTCTTCAGCGCTGGGTAAGTGTAGGCGTGGGCGTCCTGTTTATAGGGGCAGGAGTGTTCTGCCTGTTCTTCTGATGCCTTCCGGCTGTCGGTCTTTCCGGTGTCAGCGTGCCTGATTTCCTTCAAAGCTTATGTTTACATGCTCAAAGCCCATTGCCTTCAGCATCTGCGTAAACTGCCTTTTGGCGTTGTCCTGTGCGTTTTCTATATTTTCTTTTGTAAGGCATCTTGCCTTCATTTTTGCATAGGCGCGCTTATACATGTCGGCCCTGTCCTTGTCGCTCCATGAGCCCGACTCGAAGAACGATTTTGTGCGGGCTTCGTCTATGAAGTTCTCGTCGAGCAGCTTTATCTTCGGCAGGGTTATCACGAGCGTGTCTTTGTCGGCTTTTATCCAGTCGGCCTTGGCTTCGCTCATGTCGAATCCGAGGCGCAGTGTGCCGTAGTATATGCGTATCAGCTCGTCGTCCTTAAAGAAGCCTTTCCTCACGGTGTCTATCATTTCCTCGTTTTCAATAGACAGAAACTCCCATTCGCCTATCTCCTTCATCGCCAGCACCTGTGTCGGCGTTATGTCAATCTTGTCGTCTACGTATACCGTGGCCTCGTTGCCCCTGCACGACCTGACAAGATATGCCGACGCAATGATGGCTACAAGGATGACGATGAATATTATAGATAGCTTCAGGCGTCCTATCATCAGCCACATACTGGCCCATTTGCTCCTTTTGCGGCGGTAGTTATTATTGAATTCTTCCATTTTCGATAGTGTTATTTTCAAGAATCATCGGCAGGTCGCTGTCGGTGAATTTCTTTCTGAACGTTATGGTTATGTTCTCCTCCTTGTATCCCATTTTGGTTATCATTGGTATCAGGGCATGCGCTGCGCTCTCCTTGGCCATGTCGAGTATGCCCAGCCGCGGTATGTTGCTGATTATCGCCGCCCGTCCCTGTTTCTCGTAGTTGGCCATTTCGGCGTCGCTGAAGTTCGACCTTATCAGCGACACGTGCTTCTTTATCTCGTTGTGGTCAATGCGGCTTCCGGTCAGCTCAACCTTCGGGTCGGGCAGTATTATCTCTATCTTGTCGCCGTTGCGCCTTACGTTCTTTTCAGAGAAGTTGCCGAAGTCGATATATGCCTTCAGCGTGGCGTCTATCGGTATGGCTATCTTTCTCGTCGTGAGCGGCACGGAGAAGTCGAACTTCTGCTGCAGGAACGAGCCTTTCAGCTTCACCTGGTCGTCGTGCGTTACAATCTTGTGCACCTGATATTCAGCCGTGTACAGCTTGGCGCATTTCTTTATCTGCATCACCATGACAGGTATGGTGTCTATCTTTTCGGCTTCTCTTTTCACGGGCTTTCTGTCTGTGCATGCCGTAAGCATTATTGCCGCGAGTGCCAGATATAATATTATTGTTTTCATACTTGATTACAAAGTTAATCAAAAAAGTTATAATTACGGTGTCATTCAACCGTTATTTTTTTGCGTCTTTTATATTATTTTGATGTTAAAGCCCGTTTGTTTTTCTCATTGTGTAACCGTCAAATCAAATTTAAGGCTCGTTTAATTGTTTTTATTTTGTTCTTCGTGCTATTTGCATTATCTTTGCACGAGTAATTCTTAAAATACTGAAATGAAATTAACGCACACATTGATTTTTATGGCGCTGATGTCGGTCGCCGCCGTGTCTTGCAGCGAGAAGAAACAGCCGAGCAACATCATTGCCCATAAACCTGTAAAGAAGGCGCCCTCAGCTCCAGTGAAGATGCAGAATTCTGACTATGAGGATGCCGTGAGTTGGATAGGAAGTTCTTATAATGTCAAGATAAGCCGCAGGTCAGACACCGGTCTGCCGCTGATTGTAGACGACAGCGGCAACAAGTATTACGACAACGTGATAACGCTGAGCGTCGTACGCCCTGACGGGTCAGAGTTTTTCAACCGCAAGTTCACCAAGTCTGATTTCTCATCATATATCGGTGAAGAGTATGCCAAGAAGAGTGCCTTGCTCGGCATCGTGCTTGAGAAGGCAGACGGCGACAACCTGAAATTTGCAGCAAGCGTGGGTGCCCCCGACGTGCTCAGCGACGACTATGTGCCGCTCATCATCACTATTTCGCGTACTGGAGGAGTGAGCATTCAGAAAGACTCGCGCATCGACTCTAACAGCGATCAGCCCGACTATGAGGATGAAGGTGTATAGACTGTTGTAACATATTGATAATCAGTAGATTGTAAAAGGCCGTCTTTTAGCTCCTAAAAGACGGCCTTTTACATGCCGAAAGCATACCTTTTGCAGTGTGAAAGGTATGCTTTTGTATTTTTGCAGAATATGTATGCCGGTCTGATTGGCTATTTCCGCTGTCTGAACTCATGCGGAGTTATGTCGGTTATGCGCTTGAAGAACTTGCAGAAGAAGCTCGGGTTGGGGAAGTTTAGCTCCTCGGCTATCTGCGCTATCGGTGTGTTGCCGTATCTCAGCATTATCTTTGCGTTGGTTATCAGCGCGCGGTCTATCCATTCTTTTGCAGTTATTCCGCTGGTCTCCTTAATCACAACGCCGAGATAGCGCGGCGTTACGCACATCTTGTCGGCATAGAACGACAGCGCGTGCTCCTTCTTGTTGTAGGTGCTCACCAGCTGTATAAACCTGTCGAACATCTCCCTGTTGTGGGGCTTGTTGTGTTCGTCGGTGTCGTTGTGCTTGTTTTTCAGAAACTTATAGTAGTGGATCAGCGAATATATTATCCCGTCTATAGTTTCGTCAGGACAGTCTTTCTGGCGTGCAATCTCCCATGCCGACAGAAACATCCTGTCGGCAATGTTTATGTCGCTCTGTCCTGGTGTGGCCACAAAGTTATAGGCGTTGCGGTTGTATTCGCCCGGAATTTTTCCGCTGAACACCATGTTCATCTTCTCGTTGCTTATCATCATGCCGCACATCTCGAAGTCATCCGAAAAGTGGTTCACCTGTATTATGCTCCCTCTTCCTATGAATGCTATCGAGTTTTTCTCCAGTTTATAGTCTCTCAGGTTTATCGTTATGCTGGCTTCTCCCGCCTTGATAAATCCCAGGCGGCAGTCTTCTATAATATAAGGTGTGCCTGTCTGAAGCAGGCTACTGAACAGCTTGTGTCCTGTGCGCAGCATGCCGACGTCGCGGCCTATAATCTGTAGTGCGTTTTTCTGCTCGTCGATATTTCCTAGCATGGATTTTATCTCGGAGAATGAAAAACGTTCAGGATACATGTTGTTTGTCTTCATAAAACGTATTTTTTGAGTGCAAAAATAATGAAAATGTGGAATAAAGGCAATAAAATACTCATATCTACACCTTTTTTACGATATTTTAAGTACAAAAGGGACATTTTATAGCTTTATAGGATAATACTTGTAGTGTTATTATTTGCTACCTTTGCACTGTGTTCTTTTAGTTGCCTGTATTGCATTAGTTGCTACATCTTGCAGCGGGCTTATTGGTGTGAAATATTAATTATATGTGAATAACAGTGATATGAAACGTTTAATTGTTTTTATTGCGTTGGCCTTGTCGTTCGTGTCGGCCTTCTCTCAGATAACGCTCGACGAGTGCAGGGAGCTCGCCCGGGCCAATTATCCGCTCATAAAGCGTTTTCGCCTGGTTGAGCAGAGTCGCTCTTTGTCGGTGAGCAATGCCTCCAAGGCATGGCTTCCGCAGGTTTCTCTCAATGCCCGCGCCTCTTATCAGAGCGAGGTTACGCGGCTTCCGGTAGACATACCGGGCGTAGAAATCAGTCCGCTTCCTAAAGACCAGTATGACGTCAGCGTTAATGTCAGTCAGCAGATTTACGACGGCGGCAGCGTCAGCTCATCGAAGAGACTTGAAGATGCGCGCAGTGACGTGGAGCGTGAGCAGGTCAACGTGGCCATTTATGATGTCTACGAGCGCATAGATCAGCTTTATTTCGGCATATTGCTCCTTGACGAACAGATAAGGCAGGTAAGGCTTCTGCAAGACGACCTGTCGCTGAGCTATCAGGCTATAAGCGGAATGGTGCGCGGGGGAGTGGCCAACCAGACCGATCTTGACGCAGTCAAGGTGGAGCAGGTGAAGGCCGCTCAGACAGAAACGGGTCTTGTTACGTCGCTTGCCACTTATCTGAAGATGCTCTCAACATTTATCGGCAAGCCGCTATCCGGCAGCGTGAGCCTAGTCCGTCCCGCAGAGTCGGATGTTTCGGGCATGGTCAACAATCGTCCTGAACTCGCCCTTTACAGTGCGCAGAACCGTCTGCTCGACCAGCAGCTCAAGAGTCTCGACACGTATCTGCGCCCGCGTTTAGGTCTGTTCCTGCAGGGCGGCTATGGCAATCCGGCACTTAACATGCTTAAAAACGGCTTTGAGGCTTATTATAAAGTTGGCGCGACGCTTACGTGGAACTTTGGTAGTCTGTATACACGTGCCAACGATAAGCGCAAGATTGAGACCGAAAGACTCAACATACAGGCCGAGCGTGAGGCTTTTCTCTTCAATACCGGCCTGCAGAGCGAGCTGCAACGCGGCAATATAGAGAGTCTGCGCCGCCAGATCAGTCAGGACGACGAGATAATAGCCCTGCGTGAAAACATACGCTCAAAGGCTGATGTCAAGGTGGCAAACGGCACCGAGACCGTCAACGAGATGCTGCGCGACATCAATGCCGTGAGCGAGGCAAGGCTCACAAAGGCCTTTCATGAGATACAGCTTTTACAGGAAATATATAAACTTAAAAACATAAACAACTTTTAGCCGTATGAAAAAGTTTGCATTTATATTCTTGTCCGTGGCCCTTGCGGCATGTTCTTCGGGCAGTTCCGACTATGACGCCACGGGCATGTTTGAGGCTACAGAGGTGATAGTTTCTGCCGAGCAGAACGGCCGCCTGCTCTCGTTCACCGTAGAAGAGGGCGACCGCCTTCAGGCCGGCAGTCAGGTCGGACTAATCGACACCGTTCAGCTCCAGTTGCGCGCCTTGCAGCTCGGCGCCACAAAGGATGTGTATGCCACGCAGCGTCCTGACATAGAGACACAGATAGCAGCCACGCGTCAGGAACTGGCCAAGGCTGAGGCTGAGCAGCGCCGCTATGAGGCTCTGGTGAAGGACAATGCCGCCAACCGCAAGATGCTCGACGATGCTGTGAGCAACGTGCGTGTGCTGCGCCGCCGTCTTGCCGCCCAGCAGTCGTCGCTCGGCAAGAGCACAAGCAGTCTTAACAGTCAGATGACTGCCACAGAGATACAGCGCCGCGAGGTTATCGACCAGTTGCGCAAGTGTCATGTCGTGTCGCCCATCAGCGGCACGGTGCTCGAGAAGTACGCTGAGCAGGGCGAGTATGCCACAACGGGCAAGCCTCTGTTTAAGATAGCCGATGTCGTCGACATGAAACTCAGGGCTTATGTAACAGCCAGTCAGCTCAATTCGATAAAGATAGGGCAGAAAGTCAGGGTGTATGCCGACGAGGGCGAAGACAAGCGCCGCGAGTATCAGGGCGTGATAACGTGGATATCAGACAAGGCGGAATTTACTCCCAAGACTATACAGACCCGCGACGAGCGCTCAAATCTTGTCTATGCGGTGAAGATTTCTGTAAGAAACACCGACGGTCTAATTAAAATAGGAATGTATGGCGACGTCAGGTTCTGATGCCGGGGGCATAGTATGGACCGACGGTCTCTGCAAGAAATATGGCAAGACCGAGGCTCTCAGTCAACTCTCATTCAGCGTTGACGAGGGCGAAATTTATGGCATCATCGGTCCCGACGGCGCTGGCAAGACCACTCTTTTCCGCATACTAACCACGTTGCTGTTGCCTGATGAGGGCAAGGCTGGCGTAGACGGACTTGATGTTGTGGCCGACTATCGCGACATACGCCGCCGCATAGGCTACATGCCGGGGCGCTTCTCGCTCTATCAGGATCTTTCGGTAGAGGAAAATCTAAAGTTCTTTGCATCTGTGTTCAATACTACCGTTGAGGAAAATTATGCCCTTGTGGCTGATATCTACCGTCAGATAGAGCCTTTCAAGGACCGCAGGGCGGGTAAACTGTCGGGCGGAATGAAACAGAAACTTGCGCTCTGCTGCGCCCTTATCCATGCTCCGCGCGTGCTGTTCCTCGACGAACCTACAACGGGTGTAGACCCTGTGTCGCGCCGGGAGTTCTGGACCATGCTGAAAAAACTGCGTGATGAACACGGACTAACCGTGCTTGTGTCAACGCCATACATGGATGAGGCGTCGTGGTGCGACCGCATTTCGCTTATGCAGGGCGGCCGATTTATGCAGACCGACACGCCGCGCGGCATTGTTGAGGCTTATGCCGACAGACTGTTTGCTGTCATGGCTGCCGACATGCACGGACTTATGACCGGACTGAAGGCATGTCCGCTCGTTGCCACTTCGTTCTCGTTCGGTGCAGCCTATCATGTTACGCTCGCGCCCGGTGCAACCCCTGACGCCCTGCGCTCGTGGCTCACGGCAAAGGGCTACGCCGAAGTCGGCATAACGGAGATAAGCCCTTCGGTTGAAGACTGCTTTATGGCATTAATGAAAACATCAGAAAAATGACAGACGAAAAAGTTATAATAGCAGAAAATCTGACAAAGCGCTTCGGCAGTTTTGTTGCCACCGACCATATATCTTTCAGCGTAAGGCGCGGCGAGATATTCGGATTTCTCGGTGCCAACGGCGCCGGCAAGACTACGGCCATGCGCATGCTCTGCGGACTGAGCCGCCCGTCGGAGGGCAGGGCAGTGGTGGCAGGTTTTGACGTTGCTTCGCAGGCAGAGCAGGTGAAGCGTCACATTGGCTACATGAGTCAGAAGTTTTCGCTCTACGACGACCTGACTGTGGCTGAGAACATGCGACTCTTCGGTGGCATATACGGCATGGGGCGCAGACAGATAGCCGAGCGTACAGCCGGCATGCTTGCCGACTTGGGGCTTGAGGGCGAGCGCAACTCTCTCGTAAAGTCATTGCCGCTCGGCTGGAAACAGAAGCTGGCTTTTGCGCTTGCCATATTCCATGAGCCGGAGATAGTGTTTCTTGATGAGCCTACGGGAGGCGTCGACCCTGTTACCCGGCGCCGCTTTTGGGAGCAGATATATCAGGCTTCCGACCGCGGAATAACTGTGTTTGTCACCACTCACTATATGGATGAGGCCGAATATTGTGACCGAATGTCGATAATGGTAGACGGAAAGATTGAGGCTCTCGACACTCCCGCTGCGCTCAAAAAGAGCTTCGGGGCCGATAGTCTGTATGATGTGTTTTTCAGTCTTGCCCGCAGGGCCAGGCGCACTTAGGGCTGGGCGGTGTCAGTATTGTTTTTCGTGTTTATGATAATTATATGATATGAGACGGTTTATTTCTTTTGTCCACAAGGAGTTTTGCCATATCCTGCGCGACTGGCGCACCATGCTTATCCTGCTGGTTTATCCCGTAGTGCTGATAGTGCTGTTCGGGTATGCCGTCACCACAGAGGTTAAGAATGTTCGTGTGGCAGTGCTCGACTTGTCTCACGACGCTGTTACATCTAAGATTTGCGGGCATATTGCCGCCAGCCGTTATCTCGTCATGGCAGCCGCGCCTCACAGCCGTCCGGAGGTTGAAACCATGTTCAGGCGCGGCGACATAGATGTGGCGGTGATTTTCGAGAGCGGCTTTGCCGACAATATTCGCCATGGCGGCGATGCCCGTGTGCAGATACTTGCCGACGGCAGTGAGCCTAACCAGGCTGCCGTGCGTGTGCAGTATGTCGAGCAGGTGCTTGCGGCTGCCAAGAGCGATGTCGTGGGAGATGCCGTAGGCCGTGGCTTCACGATAGTTCCTGTTACGCGCATGCTCTACAATCCGCAGCAGAAAAGCGAATACAACTTTGTGCCGGGCGTTATAGGCATGATTCTGTTGCTTATCTGCGCCATGATGAGCAGCATAGCCATCGTGCGCGAGAAGGAGAGCGGCACCATGGAGGTGCTTCTGGCGTCGCCCCTGCCGCCGGCTTGCATCATCCTTGCCAAGCTCGTTCCTTACTTCGTGATATCCTGCATAAACCTTGCGGCCATACTGCTGCTGGCTTTCTATATGCTGCATGTGCCCATGGCGGGCAGCCTGATATGCTTTCTCGGCGTAACGCTGCTCTACATACTCGTGTCGCTCACGCTCGGACTGCTAATCTCTACGCTTGTCAGCACGCAGATTGCGGCTATGATACTGTCGCTGCTGCTCATCGTGCCCACCATCTACCTGTCAGGACTCGTGTTTTCGCTCGAGAGCATGCCGGCAGTTCTGCGCGACATCTCGGCCATTGTTCCGGCGCGGTGGTATATCGATGCGGCGCGCAAGCTGATGATTCAGGGGGCAGATGCCGTTTATGTGGCTGCCGACGCTGCCGTAATGGCTGTCATGGAGGCGGTTTTGCTTGGCGTATCTCTTAAATTGTTTAAAGTAAGATTATAACTGTGTTATGGTGATAAGATATTTGATAGAGAAGGAGTTTTTGCAGATCAGGCGCAATGCCATTCTGCCCAGATTGTTTGTCATGCTGCCTCTTGTCCTGCTCATAGTGGTTCCGTTTGCCGCAAATCAGGAGATAAAGAACCTTAAGTTCTGTGTGGTCGACAACGACCACAGCTCTTTTTCGCGGCGCCTTGTGCAGAAGATAGACGCATCGGCATATTTCTCGCTGGCAGACTATTGCGGCAGTCATTCGGCAGCCATGCGCAGCATAGACGGCGGCAGTGCCGACGTGGCTGTTGAGATAGGGCACGACTTTGAGCAGAATCTTGTAAAGACGGGCGTGGCAGACATTAATGTAGAGGGCAACGCTGTCAACGGCATGAAGGGCGTGCTGGCTCAGGCATACATGCTTCAGATAATAGCCGACTATGCAGCGCAGCTTGGCGAGGAGCACGGCATTGACGCTTCGGGCGTGAGCCTTGCCGGGGCAGATGTCAGACCGAGGTTTCTTTATAACGGACAGCTCGACTACAAGATGTTCATGATTCCGGCAGTTATGGCCATGCTTCTCACGCTGCTTATCGGCTTTCTGCCTGCGCTGAACATCGTCGGCGAGAAGGAGAGCGGCACGATAGAGCAGATAAACGTAACGCCGGTGGGACGGTTTAGTTTTATCTTCTCCAAACTGATACCTTACTGGCTCATAGGTCTGTTCATGCTTGCGTGGTCGGTGTTTCTTGCGTGGCTCATCTACGGAATGTTTCCCGCAGGCAGCATCCTGTTGCTGTTTCTCTATGCCACCTTGTTTCTGCTCATCGTGTCGAGTCTTGGTCTGATAGTGTCCAACTATTCGTCCACCATGCAGCAGGCGGCCCTGCTTATGTTCTTTTTCCTCGTGATATTCATCCTTATGAGCGGCATGCTCACGCCAGTGTCTGCCATGCCCGAGTGGGCACAGCTCATCACCTATGTCAATCCGCTGCGCTATTTCATCGAGGTGCTGCGGGCGCTCTATCTTAAAGGCAGCGGCTTTGCCGACCTTCAGATGCAGTTTTTCGCCATGCTGGCGTATGCCGTCGTATCGTGGACATGGGCTATATGCAGCTACAAGAAGAGTGCGTAGCCTTTTCAGCGTGGCATGCGGTACCTGGCTTTATCTTTCAGCCGCCGTTCCGCCCTGCCGCTATCGTGTTTGCTGCATCCTTTTGCTAAGGCCTTTGGATGTCTCGGCTCGATAGAACAATGGTTGATAAAATCTGTAGAGCAATAAGTATAATACTTTTTCCTAAAAACTCGTCACTCGTCACATTTGCCTTTAACATGTTGATTGTCAATATGTTGCAGTGTGACGAGTTGACTTTTCAACTCGTCACACTGCAGTGAAAATCCCGGTCAGCCAAAGTCACGAAAGGCATTTTGGAGATAAAAATACCATAATGTGATGAGTTGAAAATCCAACTCGTCACACTCTATCTTGTTGTGTTACAGATATTTACATGCCGATGTGACGAGTGATGAGTTTTTCAGAAAAACTTTTTTGTTTTTCTCCGCATGTGTCCTTTCCTGATTTCGGTTGAATTCACACCTTTCTTTCCCTGATTAAGGTTGACTCCGGTTAAACTTATAACTGTTATTGGTTGACAATGTCATTAAAAATTTTGGTTTAATGCCGTGTTGTGAATGTCAGATTTTTATGACATTATCATCATTACCCCACGTTCTTGTCATATTGCTATTTATCCAAACAACGCTCCTTATTTTTCCAATATGTCCCCTTTTGCATCCTGATATGCCATGTTTCACATCGCAATATGCCGTCTTTCGCACGGCAAAAGGTGGCATATCGCATAATCTTACCCTTGTTTTACTGGAATATGCTCTTTGAGAGCTTGGTGTAATGACGATCTATATCGTGCCATAGGTCTTAATCCTTGTTTTACTGGAATATGCTCTTTGAGACTATATGTTGACAGGATTTAAAGAAGTGGAAAGCATCTGTCTTAATCCTTGTTTTACTGGAATATGCTCTTTGAGGCAATTTCGGAGAGAGAATGTCAGTAGAAGAGTTGTCTTAATCCTTGTTTTACTGGAATATGCTCTTTGAGACTAGAAAAGAAACGATTAACGGGATACTCAATGCTAACAGTCTTAATCCTTGTTTTACTGGAATATGCTCTTTGAGCCTCATCTCAGGATGTGGTAAGTACTTACACCATGCTGTCTTAATCCTTGTTTTACTGGAATATGCTCTTTGAGGTAGCCGAACAAGTGTCAACCAGTCCAGGAGTACCTAGTCTTAATCCTTGTTTTACTGGAATATGCTCTTTGAGACTTGGCAAAGTCTGACGGAGAAATCCTCAGTGCGATAGGTCTTAATCCTTGTTTTACTGGAATATGCTCTTTGAGCAATTTTGGTGAGCGCATGAGCGTGGAGGAATTTGTCTTAATCCTTGTTTTACTGGAATATGCTCTTTGAGTTGGCAAAGTCTGACGGAGAGATTTTAACCGCAATTGTCTTAATCCTTGTTTTACTGGAATATGCTCTTTGAGTTACAAAAACCTTCAGTAGACAAGCATTGCTCTTTCCGTCTTAATCCTTGTTTTACTGGAATATGCTCTTTGAGCAGATCGATAACGTCTCTTGAAAATCTGAATGAAGGTCTTAATCCTTGTTTTACTGGAATATGCTCTTTGAGTCTGCTCAAGTAGTTGAGAAGGAACAAGACTGGGGTGTCTTAATCCTTGTTTTACTGGAATATGCTCTTTGAGACACATTATCATGAGTGGCATGACATTATCTCAGACTGTCTTAATCCTTGTTTTACTGGAATATGCTCTTTGAGGGCAGAAAAAGGAAAGCAATAAAAATAGTCAACGGCAAGTCTTAATCCTTGTTTTACTGGAATATGCTCTTTGAGAAAAGCCAGCAGTAACACTTGAAAATGCTCCCGTGGGTCTTAATCCTTGTTTTACTGGAATATGCTCTTTGAGCATGGAAAGTTTGTTAGGTAGAAAGGTACTGAAGTCTAAGTCTTAATCCTTGTTTTACTGGAATATGCTCTTTGAGAAGTGGTAAAGTGCTCAATGTGAGCGATAGTCTATAGTCTTAATCCTTGTTTTACTGGAATATGCTCTTTGAGTTTTAATAAAAAAATAAAAATATGAGAAAAATTTTGTCTTAATCCTTGTTTTACTGGAATATGCTCTTTGAGACTAAGATGGAACTGATAAACGGGATACTCAACGCTAATAGTCTTAATCCTTGTTTTACTGGAATATGCTCTTTGAGAGGACCTTCTTTATAATCTAAGACTCTATTATTTATTGTCTTAATCCTTGTTTTACTGGAATATGCTCTTTGAGGGCAAAAAATATAAGTACTTGATATGCAATGAGATATCTTAATTAAAATTAATATATACTTGTGTTTTGTACATAAAAATGTACCTGTTATCAAGTTAGTACTTATTGCCACTTTATTTTTTTATATCTAGCAAAGATAGTAAAAATAAGACAAATATCGTAATAAATATGAATAATTTATGTAAGAAAGTCAAAGAACGCTTTGTTGTGATTAGAAAAACAGCGTGTTTTTGCTATGAGTAATAATGTCGATATCAATATTCTGTCCAATGATTTTCATCATCCTTAAATAATCTGTAGTGATAGGCAGTATGATAATGCTGTCGTTATTATCGTATGCCGCCTGTACTTCGCTCAAATCATTTTTGATGTCCGAGAATATTTCGACAGAAGTTTCAGCCAGAAAAACAGATTTCTGGATTCTGGTACAGCCCTTGCGTAGCAGGTATTTGCTTACAAGTCGCCTCACTTTGTTGTCCTCAATGTTCTTTCTTTCAGTTTTGTAGATAAGTCTATAAAAATTTTTTATATATCATTTCTTTATGTCTAAAATCCAGAAGTGCTGCTTTTTGTAGTGCTTAAATGTGGATTTATTGAAATAATCTGATCCTTGTTTTACTGGAATATGCTCTTTGAGTATATTGACGAACTCAAAGAAGACCGTGAAGCGTTTGTCTTAATCCTTGTTTTACTGGAATATGCTCTTTGAGGGCTTCAGCTCAAAATCAAAGAAGTGCGCAAGGTGTCTTAATCCTTGTTTTACTGGAATATGCTCTTTGAGAGTAAAATTCTCTATCACTGGGCACACCTACAAGCAGTCTTAATCCTTGTTTTACTGGAATATATTTGTAGTACGTATTAAGTACTTGGTATACAATGAAATATGAATGTTAATGTAAAAATGTCAAAGAACGCTTTGTTATAATCAGAACAACAATATTTAGAATTGTTGTTATAGCATTACATAATGTAAAAATCATCAACGACAAATAAGTTCTTTTTTGCCCGTGTAATGGCTGTGTACATCCATTGGTAGACGAAAGGCTTAGGCTGTAAGGCAAAGTTTCTGGGTATGTCAAGATAAACGTTGTTCCATTCGCCTCCCTGTGATTTGTGGCATGTTATGGCATATCCGTAGACACAGCGGAGAGCATTAAGATAAGGGTCGGACATCATTCTGCTCCTGAATGTGTCGGAGTTTTGTTTTATGCCTTCCTTTTTCATTCTTATGTAGAAGTCGATGAACAGTTCCTTTTGCTGCTCTTGAGACAGGTTTATCTGGTTTGAATATATAATGTCGGTGATGATAAGTTGTGAGTAAGCTTTGTTTGTGAACAGTTCCGTTACAGACACTGTTAAGAATGTAAGTCCCGCCCGTCTTATCACGGTGTCGCCAATCTCAGTTATCTTTACGAGGTCGCCGTTCATAAGTCCTGAAATGCAGTTGTTCTGGGTGACAAGCAGAAGGTCGTCTGTGGCAAGGGTAAGTTTGTTTATGCCCAGAGCCGGCCTGATAATGTTTGTAAGGATATCGCATTGTCTGTTTGTGGTGCATATAAGTGTAGACGCATTATATCCGTGGGCTTTCAGGTCTTTGATGTAAAGCTGGATAAGCTCAGCCTGACTGCCGAGCATGCGTATGTTCTTGCAGCCTTTAAGAGGAAACTTAGCCCATTTCCACGGCTGAGGGTTAAAGTATAGCTTCCTGAGCTTTTGTGACGCCAGCACAATGTCGTTGTCCTTGTTCTGTCTTACTACCTCCGTAAGTTCGGCTTCTTCAACACTGATGTTGAAAGTGCTTTTCAGGTAAGTGCCGGTCAGGGCGGGCGATGTCTTTTGGCTTATTGGCGGCAGCTGGCAAGTGTCTCCCACGAAGACAAATTTGCCATTTATGTCGTATTCGAGAAGGTCGTGCAGCAGGCGGCCGCTGCCGAACATAGCCTGGCTCGAAGTCTTGTCGGGCACGTCAGAAATCATTGAAGCCTCGTCGACAATATAGATGTGTGCAGTATTGGTGTTGTTGGCTTTTGTAACCTCGAATTTAAGCATCAGCTGTCCCGACTTGTCTGTTCCGGTTTTCTCTCTGTCTTCAACAATGGTTTCAAGATCCTGATTAAAGTCGCTGTATTTATAAATCAGTCCGTGCACGGTGGTGGTGGCGTCGCCCGTAATGTTGTTCATTATCTTGGCGGCACGGCCGGTAGACGCAACCATGTGGTAAGGAGTGTTGAATTTTTTCAGCTCCCCGATAAGCGACTTTATCAGTGTTGTCTTACCGGTTCCGGCATAGCCTTTTAATATGAATACACGTTTCTGTGAACTCCTGACAAAATCAATAAGGCGAAGCAGGGCGCGTTGTTGTCCTTCACGCAGCGTTATGTTTTTTTTACTCATATTTTCTGAACCGCTTAAAGTGAAATTCTATTTTCTTTGATCCGTCGCTCATTTCCTCAGTTATTCTGTAGGATGTTGATGCTACACATGTAATGCCGTGGCTTTGCAGCTTTCTTACAATATTGAATGTAAGATTCATCTCTCCCATGACATGCACTGTAACTTCACAGTCTTTTGCCTTTTCTAATATTTCTGTTACATACTTGTCTGCTATTTCAGATATTTTGTTTTCGTCTTCCAGCGGATCGATGTTTGGGAACGGCATGTCCATGCATTCACCGTAAGCCTTTGCTGCGTCAAGCTGCTCTCTGCTCCATTTTGCTGACGGATGGTTAGAAAGATTGATAAACAGGCGTGGCCTTTCCTGTTCTGCCGTTTCTTGGGCTTTGGGCTTTGGTACGTTAAGAATATTGATCATGGCCGTGATACACTCGTCAATGTTTTTTCTTAATTTGTTCGGCACAACGGGGTTGTTCCTCATACCCGCATGATTGAAGTCGTTGCGCATTTCTTCGAGAGCCTTATATTTGCTCAAAAAAGTGTCATCAACGATATATCCGTCAGACGCTATGATGTCTACAAGTTTTTCAAAATCCTTGTCATTTGAACTTATATACTCATGCTCTTTTTTCTTACGGCGCATGTCGGCTTTGATGATTGCCTTGTTGGCTATTTCACGTTTGTGACTGTCGTTTATAGGTATTCCGTATCTTTCACAGAAAAACGTAGTTATTCCTTCTTTTAGCATGGTTACGGCAGCCTGATACTGCCCTTTGTCGAAGCACCATCTTGCTGCCATGATGCAGTTTTTAGCCGTCTTTTCTGTCGTAAATTCTGTCATGGATAGTTTTATCTTGTCGAGCAAAGGGTTTAATGGCTGTATGAATGTTGTTTCGGGCATGTCTGTCATATTATCCAGTGTTGCAGGACAATATATGTCTAAGCCCCTGCAGAATTTCATGCTGTCGACAAACTGCTGTAAGCCGCCTGTAAATTTTTTTAGCGCTTTGGCGTTATTCTTAAGGCTTTCATCAATCTTATTTTGTTCATCAGGATTTTGACTATGTGCAAGTTTGAGTACATGTGATGTCTTTTTCTCACAAAGATATTTTAGGCCATTAACGTCTCCGTTTGATAGAAAATTTGCGGCAGCAAAAGTCCAGTCCTGAAGAATGCTTAGAGGCAAGAGGTCTACTATAGGGGCTTTGTTTTCTGCATGGTCAAGTGCTTCATAGTTACCATAAGATATGGCAGCCACGTTGACCTTCTTCATGAATTTTGCATAGTTGCTAAGCACAAGGATAAGCATCGGCAAGTATCTGAAACTGTGGGTGAGGTCGACATATAACTCATCGCCTTCTTCAAGAATGTTGTACACAGTGTTGAATATATTCCATGTTTCGCCTTCGTTCTTGCCGTCGTCAATCCTTACTTCTTCTGTCTTTGCAGGAAGAGACATATCCTCTATTATATGTTTTAGTCCGGCATAATCTTCGTGTTCTCCGGTAATTTTGTTACATTTCTGATTATCGGCAATATCCCAGTTCTCGGTTTTAGCCCTGTCTGTCAATAAGATGAACACCCGGTCGTTGTCGGTCCATGATTTAATATTGTGGTATTCAATCAGGGCTTGTTGGATAAAGCGCGTTTCAGATGAAACGAACGTGTCTTTACAGTATTTGCATTTCTTGTAGAAACCTGTTCCGAGAACTGATATAAAAACTCTTCTTGCCATGTATTATGCTTTAATTGATTGTAGAATTGAATCAAATTTCTGAGGAATATTCTCAAGCGCGTGTCGTCCTATGATGGCGTATGACTTTGTCTCCTCAATCTTTTCACGTAAGTCAGACCTTAAGAACTGCGATACGAGTATGCTTTTTGACTTGTCGCTTCCATAGTTTTGACGTATAACGCTCATTTTGTTGATGTTGTCTTGTGTTACATCGCCTGATTTACATTCAACAAAGAGTAGTTTATTGCCTGTGTTAACGAGTATGTCTATTTCATTTTTATCGAAATCCTTCAGACGGGCTTCCATGTCGCGCGGGTTGAATGTTACGTTGCGCCATATCTCATATCTGCCGTCAGACCATCTGAATATTGCGTCTGCGACAAGTGCCTCCCACCATCTTCCTTCAAACAACAACTTTAGGGCATCGTGGTGGCAGATGTCAAGTAAGGTTGTGGCGGTGTTGTCTTTGATGCAGACAGACATAGAAGCAGGATTGTACTCATATTCATATTCCTCGGTTACAGATAGAGTTGACAATGTCTTGCTTACATATTGTCGGCGTAATTGATTAAACAGTCTTCTATTTTCATTAATGAAACAAGCTATCTTGTTTGATGCATCGAGCGTTTCTTTATCTGGTGCGGTAGTGTCATAACTCTTTAGATATTGTCCTTGTAGTCTGAAAATTGTCTTGTTGTCAACTTTGCCGTTCAGTGGTACGGACGAATAGGTGTCAAGGTCGATGCATGACACCGAGTCGGTGTAGATAATCCTTGCCTTATGCTGTTTTGCCACAATGTATGCACCGATAGCCATTATCTTTGTACCGCCGGTAATGTTGTAAGTTACGTTACAGTCGTTGCCTATCTTGCTGTGTATCTCTTCGCATTTTGATATTATTGATTTTATGTCGAATGCATTGATATCGCAGTATACTTTACACAACAGGCCTTTTTCTTCAAGGACTTTCTTGAGGTTGTGAGCCACTGCTAAGTTTTGCCTTGATCCTAAAACATACACCTCTTCAGAGTTAAACTCAATAATAGGGTAGTAGAGTGGCAAGTTTTCTTTTCCTAATAATGTGATGTGTACTTCTTTCATTGTACTTCTAGTCTTTCATTGTTAACCGGACGAAACCAAGGAGATCGCAGTCTTCGCTTACGCGGCGTGATTTCGGAAAGTCATAATCCTGATATTTATTGTTATTAGGTCTGGCTTTTTCCTTGACATAGTAAAATTCATCGCTTCGTTCGCTCCATGCTCCAGTAATAAATCTCCAACCGCATCCATGTCCAAGGCGAAGTATACACGACTTGTCATTTTGTTCGCAGTTAGTTGTCTCATTTAATATTTTTCTGCAATTAGATATGTAATCTTCAACTTTGTCACTGTCGTCATCGTTTTTTCTTTTTTCCCAATATTCTATTTCCGATTTAAGCAGGTTGGCTGTATGGGTGTTTATTGCTGAGAACAAAGCTTCCAATGACATCATGCATTTGGGCATACTATGAACTTCCGAACGGGATTTTTCATATCTGTCCAAATCGAGCTTAAGGTCAAAAGTGGCTTCTTCTTCACCGATAGCTTCAATCAGTTGCGGCTTTGATGTGTCCCAAAAGCTTTGGCTTGTCCGCTCGTTGATGTTGACCATATTAAACGCAACTGTATGGTAAACATCTGTGAAGATGGCATCTCTTATTATTAGAAATCTGAAAACGTCTTTTTTTTCATTTTCGCCAAACAGGTATTTTGACATAACCTTATCGTCGATTTTATTTCTGTTGTTATATATTTTCAGCATTTCGGGTTGCATAAGATTTGCTTCAGTTGCCATTACAGCCGTACGGATAGCTCCTTTGATTGAACTTCCTGGAATGTAAGGCCTGCCAAGGCCGTCGTGGATGAACTCTTTTAATGTTTCGGTAACCCTTTCTCCTCCGAAATAATCAATAATTCTTGCATAGTCTTCAACTTTTGTCCCTTTAGGCGCATATGTATTGATTATTTCGTTAATCGGATTACCCCGTTCTATGGCGCGCACCCAATTATCGATATGCTCAATACCGATAAGGCTTAACACTTTGTTCGGATCTGTTACGGCTACAATGCCTTTATTTTCTGAATCTTTAGTAACATAGAAGTCATTGTTCTTAATCAGCATTCTGCCGGAGCCTATATGAACTGGTGTAAGGGTCTCTATTTTTATTTCACTCATAATTTCTGTTTGATTTTGAAAACTATAGGTTTGCCGCTTCTGTAAACGGGATGCATGGCATTGTCGTTCCAATCCGGCTGTAAGTCGACAACTTTACCTTCAAAGTTATAAGTTGTTTCAAATACGGATCCTGTGCTGAACGCATAGACCATCTTTTTCCGAAGATGTCTAAATTGTGAGTTTGTGCTACCTGCCATATATCCTCCACGCTGAATAAGTGAATAAGTGCTGCCGTTGTTCATAATTTCTGCAAGTTCGTCTTGCGTAGGGATATATAGTGACAGCAGTACCGACTTATTGGCTTCGGACGGCTCGTTATATGTAAACGGAAAAGTGTCAACGTTAAACTTTCCACCGCTTACGCTCTTATCCGTACCGATGCCGGTCTCTCCTAAGAGAGTGAACAACTCTTTTAGTTTATTGAGAGTATCGCCTTTTGCATCAGTGATGCAGTAGAGGCCTGCGTTATCGGCATAGTAATGCCAGTCGAAGAAAAACGGTTCAGCATCTTTGCTACCGTCGCGTGATACACTTACTCGTTGGCTTATTTGTGATTTGAATATTAAAGGTTTCTCCTCATTAGCAAATGCACCATCAGGGACAATGAAACTGCCTTTGATTTGTGATTTTTTGATTTTCAAATTATTGCCGGTAGCCATCTCCAACCATAATGACTGTTCGATGTATCTTACTTTTTTCAGCTGTTTGCGGTATTCATGCTCTTCTGCATCAGTTACTGTAATGTCCAGCCGGCCTTGCATGCGAGGCATGAAGAAATATTTATCGTAATACGGAAATGCTGAACTTATGGCAAATGATGAGATAAATGCCTTAATGTCATCGCATAGCCCAGTGTTTGCACCAATTGCCGCCAAGGCTGACGATATGGTGTCTGAATGAAGTTCGGAAGCCGCCATGTCATAGTTCTCACGTCCCGTGCCGATGTGAACGGGTGACAAGTGGCTCATCTTTATGATGGTGTAATCAGCCATGATCAATATGTTTTTTCTTCAGGTACATTGAGCTTTATTTTTACTTGTCCATAGCCTCGTGAACCGTTGCCTCCAAGGTAATCATCCTCGAGCAGTTCTATTGCTTTTTTTATGGTATTTTTGAGCTCATCTTCGTCATCACCATCAAAAACATTAAGTACCATTTCAAGATTGAATTTTGCACCGGCAGGTACCCGCTCGAATGTACGAGGCATAGCTTTTGCCGTTATCCTGTTTATGGTTACTTCGGTTTTACTTTCAGTGTACAGCAAGTCGGTGTTGCTAAGTTCTTCAGGATTTTTCAATTCACCATCTCGTACTATTATTCTTGATGGATGTCCATTTTCTATGTCACTTGACAAACCAAAGAGTTTTCCTGCCTTAGTGTTTGGGTCTTTAGTTACACTCCCGTTGTCTGTTTCACCGTAGGCAAGTTCTATCAACGAGCGCATTTTGCCTTTCAATGAACTGCCGGGTATGTATGGCAACTGGGTTATTGGGTTGCGTACAACAAATTTGTCAGGACCTCCTATGTTAAGTGCTGTATTTGTTCCGCCAATGTGTAATCCTGTTTTCAGTACTATTGTTCCTGTATAGATGATTTTCTTTTTTAATTTTATCTCGGACATAATTTTTATTTTTTAGTTTATGAATGTTATTTTAGTCTTTTCCACCGAAGGCTTTGTGGTAGGCCAAAACAGCCTCTATCAGATTGCAGAAATTTTTAAAAGTTTTCTCATCTTGCACCTCTTTCCATGCATCTTCAAAGAAAAGTTTAAAAAGTTGCACTCCTGCATTCTCAAGTTCACGTCCTGCGGCGTATGCCATTTTGGGGCGAAGCAGATAAAATGAAGGTTTTTGCTTCTCATATCCGCTAGTTTGGATGCGTTTTATTTCACCATAGATACTTCGGATTTTTGAATTTGTCAAACCATAATTTTTGTCTGCTAATGTTTTGCCAAGTTTCTCTGCAAAATAAGTTAAGTCTTTATCTGCTTGAGTGGTAATCCATTCTGTTTTCCAAGGATATAAATCTTTAATTGATTTATATCCATTAATCGCTTTTTCTGCTGCCACTTCCGCTTTTGTCTTGTTCTTTTTTGAGGCTTGGCTGTCTTTTTTTCTGTTATCGTACATATTTGTTAAATTATTAGTTATTTCTTAATTCAAGTTCAGCCCATCTGCAGGCCATTGCCCACAGTTCGATAGGGTGGTATGAGGTTGTTATTTCTTGTCTGTAAAACTTATGGCTCTTACCGCAGATTTCTGACATGCAGTTTTCTATTAGTTCACGTGCTTCCTTATTTTTGACACGAGATTTCATGCGTCCTAAATCGTATGTCAGCATCCAATATGTCTTTATATTGTTGATTTCATGACATTTTATATCTGCGTTTTCCCAATGACCAAGCAATTTGGAGATGAATGATTTTGGGAGACTTTCATCATTTTTCATTAAACCTACAATTTTGTTTTTAACGGCTTTTATAAGTGGGTACTCCTTGTCGAAGTTCATTGCCATACCGAAGAACGATAGAGAGTTCTTATTTTGAGTGCCACATTTATGCTCTTTGGCTGTGTCTTCCTCCTTGGCACTAAGTTCTGCACCCTTTATTATCGGGAACTTTTCGTTAATGAATGTTATTCCTCCAGAGATTGAGAAAGCAGGGTTATTGCAGGTAAATTTTTTGAAGTCGTCGTGAATGCATTCGGCTAAAGTGATTGTAACACTCCAATCGCCGACAATGAAGACATCATCTCCTCCACTATATATTATAACAGAATGTTCTTTGTCTGTTTCTTCCCATATAGTGTTGAGATAGCCTGAGAAGAAATAATCGAACGATCTGCTTAGTGCCGACATTCGTGACAGAGTGGAACGTTCAGACAATCCGTATTGGAATATATTGCCAAGGTTGTCGACATCCATGCGTAATATGCCTAAGCGGCTGAAGTCTCCGTCTTTAGACTTTATGCAAAGTTCATTAAATTTGTTGCACTCAAATCTGTTGCCTCCGTAGAAATCGAAGTCGAAGATGACATTTCCGCCAAGCTGTATTTGAGTTATGTCGAAATCATTGAAGAGTACAACGGATACATTTTCATCTTGCTTTTGAATTTTACTGAGATCTATGTTGTCGCCGTGGTTTATGAAATAATAATGTATTCCAAGAGCGGCAGGTTCAATATGGGTTATGTGGCTTGGCAACGGCAGTTCTTTTGTTGAGACAATCATCAGCTGATTATCCTGCAATGTCTTTCCCAATTTTATCTGCTCTTTCGTCGTTTTTCTTATTGGATAAAGTTCACCTTCTTTTAAAAGGTCTTCACCAACTCGGAAATATTCTCCTGTACAAACGTCAACAGCTCCATGTCCTTCTGTCATATAAGGGTTGAAGAACGATGCATAGTCTGCTGATATAAGATTCTTTAGTTTGTTGCTTTTCTTAACATCCTTTTTATCAAACAGTTCTTTCCAAATATCGCAAAGATTTCTCTTGCCTTGGCTGGTAAGCTCGTTCGCTTCGATTTCAATACTATCTATTGCTATGTAAAGAGACAATCCGTGAGCGTAATACATTTTGCTTTCTATCTCTTTGATTGTTTCTTCAAGTCTTTCTGCGACAACTTTGGTGTTAGGCGCTAAGAGGTAAAAGCCACCACCAGAGTTATAGATAATATTGGCTTTGAACAGACCAAGTCTATCCAGCAAAAAGCGAACTACAGCATCTGTGAGCAAACGCAAGTAGAAAGAACGGCCTTTAAGGCTTCTAGCTGCATACTTTGACACAATCTGATAGATGTAATTTTGTATTCCGCTTATGTCTGCTCCAATTAATACAAATGGTTTGTCTGTCTGTTTTTCTTCTTTGCTGATGTCATAAAGGCATACTGCTAATGCAGCAGAAGTTTTGGCATAGTCATACAGACTGATATCCGTATCTGTGCTTTGTGTGAAGGGAATGGTGGATGTATATTTTTTCAACAGTGAAAGCAAAGACTCAGACGTAACACGATAATTGTCTGATTTAAGCTTGTCAAACTCGGAGTTGAGACTTTCCCATAGTTTTTGGTAATCCGAAACCGTTGCCGGAATATCGTTATATTCTATTTGTTCTTTGTTTATTGACAGAGACGTAGGAGTTTGGCGACTGTTTCCTTTATTGCGTAAGATAAAGCATGTTGCAGGTATTAGCTTCTTCAGTTGTATCCGTTCTGTGGAACTTTTTGTTGTTTTACTGTCTGAACCTAATGCAAGCATTGACGCTTTCTCTATGAATGGCAGCAGCTTGGTAGTATCATCATTGCTTATATGATACTTTGACGCTAACGTGGCTAAGTGCTGTTGCATTATGTCTGTATTGTCATCGTTACACGTGACGGATTTAAGGCTGCTGATGCTGTTCAGCATAGCCGACAGATATAAATGTTCTTTCAAATAATCCATATTTGTTGTTCTTATAGTCTTTTTATCATTCCAAATCCAATACTAACGCCTTTTCCCAAACCTATGTAATCAGGAAGAGATACATTGCTTTTGAAACGTATGTCGAATCCCATCATTTTTATATTCTTGAATCTATATACTTTTGGTTCATCAACTTGTAAAATTGTTACTTTTATTTTGTTATTGAAGTAAATACCCATTCCTTTTGCAAAAGACAGGATATTACCAACTAGTACATTTTCTAGAATTTGATATTTTTCGATAATATCATCTGTTTGTATGTATTTTTCGTAGTTTATCTTATTGAGTGGTAAATATTTTCGGATACTATATGTAAATTCGCTTTCCCATATTTGCACTATAGTATCGTTTGCGTCAACTTTTTCTATCTCTAATGTAGTTTTTCGGTTTCCTATATCTGCAATATCTTTATTATTATTGATAAAATCAATGATTTTATCTGTTCCTCTTTCTATAAATATTATTGCAGCATTACCGTTTATTCGTTTATATTGTATTAATGGATAATCATACCTGAATGTATTGTCTTTATCATGATTGTGAAATAATATTTCTTGTTTTTTTGTAATTTTTATAATTGCTCCACGTAAATATGGTATTTCATTAAATGAAATAGGATTTGAGAAGTTTAACCTAAAAGTTTTTATATGATTTGTGTCATGTTTTATCATAGATTTGAATGTCTCTTTTTAGTTTTCCAAAAGTGAGTTCTATGATGCAATATTACAAATAAAAAATGAGAAGGACTTATTTTTATTTAGAAAAGTTTATTTTTGTGTGGAAATATTGTTAAGATAATAATTCTATATTGACATATTCGTCTAATATAACCTTTGAATTATTTTGACGAATATGTCAATGACTTTAGAAATGTTATTATGTATCACCAATGCTATTTGTAGATGCTGTTTTGTTGAATAAATTTTTACAGCACAAGTTCAACCGGACAATGGTCGGAGCCGTATATCTCGGTGTGGATACTTGCAGATTTTATTTTTTCTGTCAGGCGGTTTGACACGACGAAGTAGTCGATACGCCAGCCTGCATTCTTCTCACGCGACTTGAAGCGGTAAGACCACCATGAGTAAATGCCTTCCTTGTCGGGATAGAAGTAGCGGAATGTGTCTGTAAAGCCGCTTGCAAGCAGTTGGCTGAACTTGTCGCGCTCCTCGTCGGTAAATCCGGCGTTCTTTCTGTTTGTCTTCGGATTCTTCAGGTCGATTTCCTTATGAGCCACGTTCATGTCGCCGCACACTATTACGGGCTTCACCTTGTCGAGGCGCATGAGATATTCGCGGAAGTCATCTTCCCATTTCATTCTGTAGTCAAGCCTCTTCAGTCCGTCCTGAGAGTTTGGCGTATATACGGTTATCATGTAGAAATTTTCCATCTCGAGAGTTATTACGCGTCCTTCGTGGTCGTGCTCCTCTATTCCGAGTCCGTAGCTTACGCTGAGCGGCTTATGTTTAGTGAATATGGCTGTGCCGGAGTAGCCTTTTTTCTCGGCATAGTTCCAGTAAGACTCATAGCCGTCAAACTTCAGGTCGAGCTGTCCTTCCTGTATCTTTGTTTCCTGAAGACAGAAGAAGTCGGCGTCGAGCTGTTTGAATATGTCGCTGAAGCCTTTTCCCTCACAGGCCCGCAGTCCGTTTACATTCCATGAAATTAGCTTCATAATGATGAATGGTTTTATATGGGTTAAAAAATAAAGGGCAGACTTTGTTAAATCTGCCCTCATTTATACTTTTATCGGTTTCTATGTAAAATTAGAATTTTGCCATCTTTATGGCATCAATTGCACACTCGTCACCCTTGTTGCCCAACTTTCCTCCGCTGCGGTCTTTAGCCTGCTGCAGGTCGTTGGTGGTGAGCAGTCCGTAGATTACAGGAATCTCGCTCTTGGCGTTAAGACGTGCAATGCCGTAGGTTACGCCCTGACAGATGTAGTCGAAGTGAGGAGTCTCGCCTCTGATAACGCTTCCGAGGATGATTATTGCGTCATATCCGCCGTTGAGCGTCATCTGGTGTGCGCCGTAGATAAGTTCGAAGCTTCCGGGAACTGTCTTTACGTGTATGTTTTCAGGCAGTGCTCCGTGTTTCTCTAGTGTCCTTACGGCACCTTCGAGCAATGCTCCTGTTATTTCAGGATTCCATTCGGCAACGACGATGCCGAAACACATGTTGCTTGCGTCGGGTACTTTACCGTAGTCGTAGTCAGAAAGATTGTGCAGTGCGGTAGCCATTATTTTACAGAAACTCTTTCAATATATTTGTCAATATCCTGCGAAACGGCAGAGTTAAGATATTTTGTCTTTATATCCTGATAAATCTGCAGAGCTTCGCTCTTCTTGCCCTGACTCTCAAGAATCTCACCGGCCTGGAGCAGGAATATAGGCGAAATGCTGTTGTTTGTGTTGTCGGCAGCTTCGCTGTCGGCCATGCTTGCAGCCTTCTTGAGATATTCAACGGCCTTGTCGAGCTGCTTAACGTGTGCGTAAGCATTGCCAAGTGCAGCTACGGCTGAGGGGCTTATCATCTGATCATCGGCAGGAGAGAACTTGTCGAGATATGTTACTGCGTCGTTCCATTTGTCGAGGTTTGCATAGCAGAGTCCTGCATAGAGGTTTGCCAGGTTGCCTGCATCTGTGCTGCTGTAGTCAGATGCGATGTTTACGAATCCGACATATCCGGCTCCGTCTCCCTTCAGCGCCTTGTCGTATTGCTGATTAGAGAAATACTCCTGACCTTTAGCCAGTGCTGTGCTTGCTTCCTGCTCTTTTGGGCCTGAAACATAGGTCTCATAGCAGATGATACCTGCTACAACAAGGATAATCGCCACGATAGCGATTGAGATTGTTTTCTTATGTCTCAAGAAAACAGCCTCTTTCTGGTTGAGGGCGTCGTTCATTGTGCCCTTCTGTTCATTAAGATTTGCCATTTATATTTATTTTTATAATTAGCGGTTTATAAAGCGTGGCAAAATTACGTAAATTATCTGGTATTGTGAAATTTATTACATACTTTTTTTGTTTTTCATTGATAAATCGAGTAACTTTGCATGACAAAAGCAGCATTGGGCAATCGTAAATGTGTTATTGCCGGTATATGATTTTTATTGCTGTCCTCAAGTTGATAATTTGTCGGTAAATATGTTTTTAAAGAAGATATCCATAGTCAATTATAAGAACATCAGGGAGGCCACTCTCGACTTGTCGCCCAAGATGAACTGTTTCATAGGGCATAACGGCGAGGGAAAGACCAACATGCTTGATGCTGTATATTATATGTCGTTCTGCCGCAGCGCTTACACAACTAGCGACGCCAACGTGATACGCCACGGTGAGGATTTCTTCGTGTTAGATGCTGTTTATGTAAACGATTATGGCGATGAGGATTCTGTGTTTTGCGGCATGAAGCGCGGCTCAAAGAAGCATTTTAAGCGTAATAAGAAAGAATATAAGAAACTGTCGATGCATCTAGGCATGATACCTCTGATATTTGTCTCGCCGTCGGACACGGTGATGATTGAGGGTGGGAGCGAAGAGAGACGCCGGCTTATGGATGTGGTTATTTCGCAGTATGACAATTCTTATATCGATGCCCTTAACCGTTACAATAAGGCTCTGCAGCAGAGAAATACGCTGCTTAAGACAGAGGAAGGGCCTGACATTGAATTGTTGTCGCTGCTTGAGGAACAGATGGCTTTTTACGGAGAGGCAATTTATAACAAGAGAAACGACTTTATAGCCGAGCTGACTCCTTTGTTTCAGACGTTTTACAGCCGGATCTCTCAGGATAAGGAAGAGGTTTCGTTGGGCTATGTGTCTCATTGTCAGCGCGGTCCGTTGCTTGATGTTATCCGTCGCGACCGCATGAAAGACCTTGCCGTGGGCTATTCTCTTCATGGTGTTCACCGCGATGACCTTGAAATGCTTATTGGCGGATATCCGATAAAGCGTGAGGGCAGCCAGGGACAGAACAAGACTTTTGTCATAGCCCTGAAGCTGGCTCAGTTTTACTTTCTTAAGCGCACTGGCTCAAAGACCACTCCGATACTGCTTCTTGACGATGTGTTCGACAAACTGGATGCACAGAGAGTGGAGCAGATTGTGAAGATTGTTGCGGGAGACGAGTTCGGGCAGATTTTCCTGACAGACACCAACCGCGACCATCTCGACCGTATATTGAGCAGTTCGTCGCTTGATTACAGGCTCTTTTATGTTGATAACGGCGACATTATGCCAAAGGAGGTTGCCGATGTTTAAACGTGATGTTCAGACCCTGGCGGATATCCTGCAGAAATGTTTGAGGCAGGACGGACTAGAAACGCCACTGCAGCAGAAGCGTCTCATCGACTCGTGGGATAAGGTTGTAGGTAAGGTTATTGCCGGATATACGGCAGAAAAGTTTATCAAGAACCAGACATTGTTCGTCAAGATTCTTAATCCGGCGCTGCGTGCCGATCTTACGATGATGAGAGACAGACTTGTGAAAAATCTGAACATGGAGGTGGGCGCCAATATCATTGTCGACATAAAGTTCTTCTGATATCTTTTTTCGCATGCCGCATTTCGGCATGTGTAGCGATGTGCTGATTGCTTTTAAAAAAACATAGCAGCAATCAGATTGCATCATCATTTTGCAGCAAGCCTATTCTTGCTTGTTAGAACTTTCGCGTATTTTTAAAATCATCGGTACGATTTCTTTGTAAATCTTTTTGTCGCCGCGGATGTTTCTCAGAAGCAAGTCGCATGCTTTTTCGCCTGTAAGATGCGCCTGGTCCATTATAGCCGAAAGCTTTGGCGTTACAAAGGCAGACGACTCTGCTTCGGTAAAGCCTATGATGGCTACGTCCTTAGGTATGTGCAGTCCGAGGGTCTTTATTGCGTCAAAGGCAGCATAGGTTATGATGTCGTTGAAGGCAAGGATCGCGTCAGGCCTGTCTTCGCGTTTTAGCAATTTCAGAGTTTCATTTCGTGCACTTTCGTAGTCGATGTTGCCGTTGATGACAATAGAGCGGTCAATGGTGATGTTTCTTTCGCGCAGAGCCTCCAGATAGCCGTGTTTGCGGCGCTTGACCATGTCGAGATGTGTTGGTCCGCCGATAAATGCGATGCGCTTGCTGCCGGTGTCGATAAGGTGGCGTGTAGCCTGAAGTGCGGCTTCATCTCCGTTTGACACGACAGATGAGAATATGTCAGGAAGGCAAGTGCGGGCAAAGAATACCAGCGGTATACCCATCTTGTTGATTTCTGTGAAGTGAGAATAGTCTACAGTATCCTGTGCCAGACATGCTATAATGCCTTCAACGTACATGCTGACAAAGTTGTCAATGGCTTTTTCTTCTCTAATATGGTCTTCATGGCTGTTGGCTGCCACAACGGCATATCCGGCTTTCGTTGCAAAATCTTCTATTCCGTCGAGTACGGCCGCATAATAATGTGTTACCAGATTCGGCACAACAACGCCTATTACTTTGGGCTTCTGTTGCCTCAGGCTTTGTGCGAATGGGTTAGGGCGGTAGTTGAGCTTCTTGGCAAGCTCTTGTACGCGAGTTCTCATTTCCTCACCTACTTCGTGGCTGTTTCTTAATGCGCGCGACACTGTCGCAATGCTGACTCCCAACTGTTCAGCCATTTCTTTTAAAGACGTTCTGCGTGCTGCCATTGCTACCTGTGTTTGTCGAATTGTTGAAGGAATAGTTAAATGATTATTGCAAATGTAATCAAAAAAAATAAAATACGCAAACGTTTACGTAACTTTAATAAAAATCGCTCAAATAGTAATGGTTCATTGCCGGATTTATGGCATACTGAAGGTTATGCGTAGATGTAATGATGCTGCTGACAGCGGTGAAATATTGTTTTCAGGTGCACTATTGAAGCGTGCAGATTGATACCGGGATTTGCGCCTGCGGCACCGGTTGTGGGTATGACAGTTTCCTGATGTCCGGTCAGATGGTGAGTATATTGTTTCTCCCATTTGGGGCAGAATGTGTGAAAAAGCACAAACCCTTAAGCCGTTCTGTAGTTAGCTTAAGGGTTCGTGCTATGTCGAGACAATTTAATTTATACTTTTTTGCAGAAAAAGAGGTTACATGGGCAGAAGCTCTTCGCCTTCAAGTTCACATGAAGAGAATCCCATTTCTTTTGCTTTTTCTTTGTTGAATGCAAAGTATGTGGCTTTACCTTCCGTGCAAATCTCGCCTTTTGAGTTTTCTAGCGTAACCTCAATAGTTACCAGGTTGCGTCTTTGTTCGGCTATGTGCGCCCTCAGCGTGATTTGCGGTTCTGTTGTCATTACCGGCTTCTTGTATCTTATTTCGAGATGAGTGGTCATTCCGCTTGTCTGCAGTTTTCTGAAAATCACCCATCCGGCTATTTCGTCAATGAGCGTGCACAATATGCCTCCGTGCATGGTGTCTATCCATCCCTGATAGTGGGTCTGCGGTTTCCAGAAGCTTATTATGTCGTCGCCGTCTTCAAAAAACTCCATATGTACACCTATCGGATTGTCGGGGCTGCATCCAAAACAGTTGTATCCTTCCTTATCCATCCATGGATTTTTAATCTTTCTCATAGGCAATAAATTATTTATGGTTGTTATCTGATTTCAGTGTCACCATGTCTTAGAACGTAAGTCGCATCATAAGCCTTACGCCGTTCTTGGTTGCCGTAGGCAGATGGTTGTAGTTCAGACGGTGTACATACTGAATATGTATAATCTTGAATATATTGTGGATTCCGGCAATTAGCTCAATATACGGACGCTTGCTGTCCATTATGTATGAACCTTCCGGGAATTCCATTAACATACCGTCGCCTGCGTTTGCTGCCAGGGTAGGGTTGTTCTTGTCGGTAAGTGTGCCCCAAAGACATTTTATGCCAAGCCACTCGCGCCACTTTAGTTTTTTGAGGAGCGGTATGCGGTTGAATATCTTTCCGTTCAAGTCCCACGATATGTCGAGGCTTGCGTATCTGTCGTTAAGGAACTCCATGTTGTTTATCAGGTTGAATGTTTCGTCACTGATGATATACGACAGGTTGGCAGCCGGCATTATGAGCAGCGGGAACGGCACCTTGTTCCATTGTATGCCTCCCTTTGCCAGGATGTCAATCTTTCCCCAACTGTTCAGCCACAGACGCTTGTATATGCTTGCTTCGGTGAAGTTGTAGTCGTAGTCGCCTCCGAGGAAACCTTTTATACCTGTGGTGTGCGACAGTGTGAATACTGGTGCGTCGAGGTTCACGGGCAGACGGCGCTGCTTCGTATTTATGAATGTCTCACCCGGAGCATATCTCAGTTCAATGCGTGCCTCGGTTGTCCTGAATTTTCCCTGTCCGATCATGGCGTCTTCCATGCCGACCATAGACAATGGCTTGAAGAAAAGGTCGCCGCAGGCTTCGTTCTCTTCTGTCTTCAGGCTTATGGTCGTTCTGAATCCCCATTCCTCTTCACGTTCGAACGAGAGTTGCTGGCGGTTGTAGAACATCATTTTTTCAACCTTAGTCCATTTCAGAGCCGTGAACACGTTATCCTTGTCGGTGTGCATGAATTTGTCTGAAGGTGAACATACGTCATAAGTAGAAGTGAATGTCAGCGTGCGTTTCGGGAACTCTCGCGGAAGATATTCCTTCTTGTTAAACGAGTATGTCAGCTCGCCCTTGTAATAGTTCTTGCGGCTGTCCCATCCGCGTGCATAATATCCTGACAGGAACCAGTGCGGGTTAAGGTTAGCCGTTGTCTGTGCGCTGATACGAGTGCGCACTCCGTCGATGAAGTTAGAGCTTATCATCGTGTTGATAGGTCCTATGTCAACCTTGCTCGGATGATTCTGACTTCCTGTCTCAACAAAGTTCTCTATGAATGCCCTTACACCAAAGATGATATACTTGAAGGCTTTCTGCTGACTCAGGTTGTTGATGAATGCATCCATCGAACTTTCACTTTTTGTCAGCTCCACGCTTCGGTATTTGTCCCAGAAAGCTTCGTCGCGCATCATGGCATTAGACTCATGCAGTACTTTCGTCTTGCCTTTAAACAGCTTGTCGGGCAGTTCGTCAAAGGCATAGTCGCTCATTCGTGTTGTTCGTATGACTATGGCTTTGGTTAGGAACTTGGCTATCGACATTTCAACGAACATGTCGTCGGTTGTCAAAGCCCAGTCACCTTCGGGCAGGCGGGTGTATTCCTGTATAATCTGAAGATTGTCGACAAAGTTGACGTCGCTTTTCTTTGGAAGCGTCAGGTTGCATCGTTTAACGTGCAGCGTTGAGTCGGCCAGAATCCATATTTCGCCCCTGAATCCGAAGTCCTGCTGGTTGTTGGGCAGGAACTGCAGATGGAAACACTTGTCTCTGTCAACGTATACGGTGTCGACAATGTAGAAACGGTAAAATGATATGGCGTCCTTGCCGATAGGGCTGGTAAACGGATATTGCAGCAGACGGATCTGGTCGTCATACAGGTCTACGTCTGTGAATACGTCTTTTAGCACGTTGTTCAGGATGTCTCCTGTTTCAATCAGGTCGTTGACACCCGATGAACTTTGTCCCATTATTATCGACTTCTCGGTCTTCGGGTCTTTCCTGTATATGTTTCTTGTAACTGTCTCGTCGACAGACAACGGCAGAATGAGCTTGTTGTTGTACGGACAAGTCTCAATCTGGTTAATCAGCCATTTTTTCTTTTTCAGTTTTTCGTTCTCAAGCTCGGTAGGCTTAATGTCGTTTATGGCGAACGTTATTTTCTGATATTTGTTAAACTGATAATAGTCGTGGTTGGCAAGGTCGGTGCGTTTCTTAGCCGCAATGACACGCTTCATCAGCTCTACTGCCGGATTGTTCTTACGGCTGTATTTGCTTCGCTTCGTCTTCACCGTTACGCCTTTCAGCTGCTTGGTGTCAGTCTTGAGCGTGATTTTCATTTCTGAAGGCGTGTTCGGGCCTATCAGAATGGTGAGTTCCTGATATCCAACGGCGCTGAACGTAAGCTTCTCACCGTTAAGACGCTTTATAGAGAAGCGTCCGTAGGCATTTCCCGACGTTGCAATCTTCTCTTTTTTATATTGCACGCTGGGAAACGGAATGGTGTCGCCGGTGGATTCTTCAACAACAACACCTGTTATTGTCTGTGCGCCTGCTGCCTGTGCCAGTATTAAAAGAAGTAATATCAGAATATTTTTCATTATATGATTTTCTGTTTATTTTGAACCGTTGTTGTTTTTAGCGTATGAAGGGTCCGGTGTCCTTTGCATTAAAGAATCTGAGTCAGGTCGGTTATGATCTTGTCAGGTATGGTCTCATCATATTTTTCGTCGGTCCAGCCTTCGCCTTTGAACCATATAGTCTTGCATCCGGCTTTCTTGGCAGGTGTGATGTCCTTGTAGAAGCTGTCGCCTACTACGGTTGTGTCCGCGGGATTTAGCTTCAATGCCTCTACGCCGAGAGTGAATATGCGCGGGTCGGGTTTGCGTATGCCAACGACGGCCGACTCTATAATATTAAGAAACAGATTGTCGAGTCCGAATTCCTTAAGCACCACGCTGATGTTGCCGTAGAAGTTGCTCACGAGCACCATCGGATGATTCTCGTTTATGCGGGTCAGCACCTCGCGGCTGTGACTCGTCTCTCTCTTCACCTCTTCATAAAGGTCTTCGAGTATGGTCTTATGGTTTTTTACATATTCATCCTCTGACACGTTCCAGTAGCCTTCTGCCATGAGATATTCCATCTCTATGCGCAGTTTTGTGTCGAGCGTTTTGTGGAAAGTGTATTCAGGCTGAATTATGGGGTGTGAGCCTAACGTGCGTTCTGCATGAACGTATGCCTCGCGAAACTGTTCTTCAGTTACAGGTATGTTGTGGCGGCTGTAGGCATGCCATAGCACCTTGCCCCAGTGACGTCCGGCTGTGTCGAGCGTGCCGCCGTAGTCGAAGATATATCCTTTTGTCATTGAATCTTTTTTGTTATTTTCTTGCACAGTGATTCATGCTTCTTGTGCATGTAGATATACAGAATGTTCATCAGCGTTATCTCTATGAGCATGTACACCCACGGGCAGCCGAGCAGGCATGTAACGTAGATGCATATTGCGCGCGTATTGAAAGTCAGGATGTTGGTGTACTTCATCAGCGGACGGCTTCCCTCAAGAAACTCCTCTCTGATGTCGGCCGGCACCTGCGATGCGCTGCCGTATTTTTCTTTCATCACCTTTATCATCTTCTGAAAAGCAGGCGAACGTTTCTCCTGACTCTTGCAGTAGTTGGCGTAGTTGTAGTAGAACAGATGCTCGAACAAGGCTCCGCGCTTGGGCAGCGACTTGTATATCTTTATCTGACTTTCGTAAGTGTCGAGTTCGCTGCCTTCCTTGCCTTTAAGGAAGAACAGGTGTATCTGACGGTAATAGTCGGAAAGCGAACTCTGAGGCGAATGGCACATCACTCCGGCTATGAAGGCAATGACCCATATCCACAGGCCCCATTGTATGTCAAGTCCGGGGATGGTCTGTCCCATCATGCGGTATGAAAGGGCTGCATATATCGCAAAGAACCATACGTCTCCCGAAAAGCCGTCAAGTACTCTGCCAAGAAGTGTCTTCTGTCCCGTAAGACGCGCAAGCTGTCCGTCGGTTGAGTCGCAGAAGTTGGCAAACATAAGCAGCACGATGCCTGCAATGTTGTGCATTATGTCGGTGTATGAGAACATCCATCCGGCGCCGACGCCCAAGAATATTGACAGTATTGTTATCGTGTTAGGGTGGACGCCGAGCTTCTTCCACATCAGGGCGAACATTAGTCCAATGGGGCGCGTGAAGTGAACGTCGAGCCACTCTTCCGTATCTTGTGATTTCAGTGATGCGTTAAGCATCTCTTTAAAATTGCTCATAAGTTTCTTTCTGTTTTTATAACGTTACATCTTTTTGCAGATTATCTCTGCCATGGCCTCGGCTGCCTCTTCGCGGCATCTTGAAAAGCTGGGCCAGTCGTTAAAGTCTATTATTGCATACGAGCCGTCCTCGCGCACAATGCAGTCGCCTCCGTATATGTCGATGTTTATCAGCGATGCAGCCTTCTCCGCGTCGGCCTTAAGGTGTGCGGTGTCAAACTCATAGTGGGCAGGCTTGCCGTTGACACGCTCGTCGCCGAATTTCGACACGCCGTCGTCGCCCGGATAATATGTCCTGAAAAAGTCGGTGCCCCTGACTCCGTAGAACTTCACGAGGTCGCCCCTGACGTGTGCGGTTACCACAATCTGCGTTATGCCTCTTGCTGCAAAAACGGCTATCTTGTTGTCTCTTTCAGTCTCGTCTGCCGCGAACACCACGTCGTCTTTGCTCTGTGCTGCTTCGTCGCCGCGCTTAATCCAGTAGCCGCTGTCGCCGGTGAGCGGTGCCACGGGTATGCCGTTGCTGCGCATCACGCTGTCTATGTTGGCTCTTGCGCATGCCCTTACGCCTTCGGGCGAGTTGATTACCGTTGTGCCGATATGCTGCTGTTCTTCCAGAAACTTTAGCGTAGAGTCGAGGCGTCCCATGGTAAGAATCATGTCAGCGTGTCCGCATTCGCCCAGTTGCTCTTCCTTTACGGCTGTTGTTTCGTGCCCTTTTGCCTGAAGTCTTGAGCATACGGCGTCCATTATGGCCTTGTCTTTTTCAACGGAGTTAGGTGAGAATTTTTCGGCACGGTATATAGCTATCACCTTCTTCATGACTCTCCGTTCAAAAACTTTTCAGCCTTGGCTATGTCGCCGGCATGGTCAATGTCGAGCACCTTGCTGAAGAGCCTTGCCTTCAGGCGGCATCCTGCTGCAACGAGCGCGCGCTGAAAGTTGCGCATGCGGCTGTCTCCGCGTTCTATACACTGCCGCAGGATGGTTATTGCTCCGGGGGTAAGTCCGTAGATTCCGCCGGAAATAAGCTTGCAGCCGTTCTGCTCGTCGAAGAATCCCGTTATGTTCATGTCGCTGTCTGCTCCTACATACAGCGGCTTTTCGTCGTCGATAAAGTCGGTTACGCCCATCATTCCGTCGGCTGTTCCGTTCTCAACACATTTGTTAAACTCTTTGATGTATTGTGCAAATTCTTTTTCGTGGAATATAGTGTCTACCGTGGTCAGGCAGAACGGGCCGTCTTCAAGATATTTGCTTATTTCGTAGAAGCTGTGCATCGAGCTCGGCGTGCTCTTCACTATATATTCAAGCGGCACGGCTGTTCCGTTAAGACCTTTCTCCTTCAGCTCTGCCAGATGCTGGCTGACGGCAGTCATGTTGCTGTTGCATATTACGATTATTTGTTCCGCGTGGTTATCCATGAACACGCTAATCAGCCGGTCAATCAGGCAAACGCCGTTGACTTTGACCAGAGGTTTGGGGGCATTTACGCCCTCTTTTGCCAACCGTGAACCTTCGCCGGCGGCAATAATGGCATATTTCATAAAGATATCTTTTTACTCAATGAGTGCGCAAAGTTAGCCATTATTGGTGAAAGTAGAAAACTTTTTAGTGTATTTTTGTTTTTGCATAAAGGTTATAATTACAATATCTTAGCCGCATTTCCGCTCTGAATGTGCCTAAAATTAATGTGTTTGAATATCCTTGTTATTTTATCTGCATATCAGTGTCATTAATAAAATTTAATATGTCGGCAGGTCTGTTATTGTGGTTTGTGCCGTTCTGTAATGTCGTCAAGCGGCGGCAATGCCGTTCGTTTATATATATTTATATAGGTGTGGCAGCACTGGTAGCAGCTGTATCAGCCTGCATTTCAGATAGTATATTCATCATTTGTGTCATGCACGGCATGGAGTGTGTGGTGACCTTATAGTATAAAGGATGGTTATGGATTGATGAGGCGCTTGTGCTCGCCGTACATCATATTGCAATATGTCTGCCGGATAATCATAGCAAAGTGTCAGACGGATTATGTCTGAGTTTTTGTGTGAAATAGAAATGCTTTGTCGTTCATATCAGTGCTTTTGGTAAATCATGTTTACAAAATGCGGCAAATGTTACGTTTCTTTTTGTAAAAGCATGCCTTTTACCGTTCCAAAAGCCACGTTTCTGACTTCAAAAGCAGTGAGTTTGCAGTGCATTTTGCTGCCTTTTATATGGATTTTATGTGATGATTTGTTGCACAGATTGTTGTGAATTTAGCTAATGTATTGATAGTGTGCACTTTTCATTTGCACACTATTTCTGCACTATTTTCGGATAAATGATTTTAATTTTCAAATATCCTCGTTGTGGAACGTCTACAAAAACCATAATGAAAGCATATGGCGGCAGATGCTTTCATTATGATTTGGGTTAAAAGTAATGTAGTTGAAAAAATATTAGGTCATGATGCCTGTATATAAAATATTTCGCTATCTTTGCCGTCGGCGGTAGTGCCCGTTTCTCTTTCTGTTATGTCATACGCCGATTGTTGGCACGTGTCTATTGGCAGACAGAGATGTGGTGCAAGCTAAAAACCTTTCGGTGTTTCGGCTCATTGCGAGTAAACATTGTTTGTTTTATTTGATATTAACCTCTAAAATTTTAAGGTAATGAGAAAAAATGTTATTCTTACGGTCATTGCGCTCATGATGTCTTTATCTTCGGTCATGGCTCAAGACAAGGTTTATCAGTTGTCGAGTCATATACTTGACATTAACACCGGTCGCCCTGCGCAGGGCGTAAAGATTGTGTTGTCTAAGCTGTCAGGTGAAAATAACTGGAGCGTCATGGAGGAAAGGACTACCGACGGGAATGGACGCGTTAGGGATTTTCTTGAGAAAAGGACAGGTGCAGACAACCGTGGCGTGTATAAACTTACATATTACGTTGCCCCGTATTTCGAGTCGCAGGCACAAGACACTTTCTATCCATTTATCGACGTGGTGTTCGAGATAAAGGACGATAGTCATTACCACGTGCCGATAACGCTTTCGCCTTACGGATATTCTACTTATCGGGGCAGCTGAACCAGGTGCAATCTGTGCTTTCATGCAGGTCTGTCTGCTGCTTTTCTTATGTCATTATGTGCAGATCTGATTGCCGCATATTGCTGATTAATGTTTTCTGCCGGTGTGTATACGTCGTCCGGGTATTGTTTCAGACAAGATATTCCGGCGATTAAGGGAGTAACACATCCGGCAGAAAACATTTTGGTAAATAATAATTCTTCAGTATTCAAGCACACATCCGGTCGGTGCTTATCTCACATTTACGCTCCCTGATCCGGTTACGCTCTCATCATGTTTATCCACCTTGCCTTGGATGTCGATAGAGCCCGAACCTGTTATTTTGCTTTTTGCATAGCCGATGTTGGCATTGTTAAGCTCTATTGAGCCCGATCCGGTTATGCTGCCGGTAACGTTTTTAATAGTTGCGTTGCTGATGCTTATCGAGCCTGAGCCAGGAATGCCCATGTTACTTTGTGCCGTAGTGAGACTGTTTATTTCAATGCTTCCGCTGCCCACGACGCCTATTGACGATTCGTTGCATATTATGCTGTTGATAGAAATGTCTCCGCTTCCGGTTATCTTAAGTTTCAGCCTATCGGTGTCGATGCCCTCTTTGGCGCTGAAGTTGCCTGAGCCGAGAACAGACACGCCTCTTATGTTGGGCGAGGTTACATATACGTTGACATCCTTGCGCGGATTTCTTAGCAGTGACATCAGTGATATGCTTTTCGACTCTTCCTTGATGTGCAGCGTGTTGTCCTTGCTGTATATCTTCATCCGTTTTATGTCTTCCTCATTTCCTGATACTTTTACGGAAGTTTTGTTCCCTTGTATGAAGTAGACGTTGTTGCTTCCTTCAATGCTGATGTCGGTAAAGTCGTTCACGTTTATGTTTCTCTCTACATAATTTTCACTGTTCTTTACGGCATTTTCCGTCTTGCATGCCTGTAGCGCAATGGCCATCAACGGCAATAAAAGTAGTCTGATATTCATATTCTTCATATTTTTATTTTGTTCTTTATATCATTAAGACGTAACAGGAGCAGAAAAAGTTGCACGCTATCAGACTTTTTTTCAAGATTAATAAATATTCAGGCAAGTCAGACTAAGAATCCCGTCGGACGTCGGTCTGTATGTTGTTCAGCTCACTCTGCATATTGATGCTGTTGTCAGTCTTTTAATTTCCTTGGTTGTCTTGCGGTCTGCTTTTATCTGCATAGGCAGTTATGCCGTTAAAGAAAGCAGGTGCTTGCCTGCCTGATGCAGCGTAAAGATACGGCAGGATGACAACGGCTGGTCAGGATAAAAAACGAAAAAAGGTTGGCTCAGGCCTTACGGCCGTTGCCAACCCCAGTTTAAACAGTTTTGATTATCTGAGAATATTATTATTGTCTTTCCTCAAGAAACTTTCTTGCGGCGCGCAGCTGATGGCGCATGATGCTGACAAACTCCTGACTCTCCTGCAGAATGTTAAGATAGAGCAGCGACACTTTCAGGTTTGTGCTGTTGTCCTGATACATGTGGTCTATCACATTCTTGCGCATTGCAGACAGCTCTTCCTTAAGTTCCTCTGCTATGGCGAGAGTCTCCTGATACAGGTCGTATCTGTTGGTCGAAATCATCTGCTCTGTATGGTTCATCAGTTCGCTTATCTTGCGGCGCACGCTTTCAAGCTCGTTGAGATAAACCTTAGGCAGCGGGTTGAAGTTGTTGTCAACGTGCTCCTTTATCGGGTCGAGCATACGTTTCAGACAGTAGATAAACTGCTGGTTGCTGTTGGCTCCCAGATGGAACCATGTGTTGCGCTCGATAGCTATGTCTCCCGGTATGCGTCTCATTGCAAGAAGTTCCTTGCGGCGGAATTTCTTCAGCTGCGACTGCTCCTCTTTCAGTGCATTTCCGCAGTGGCGCAGTTCGCGCAGGCTCTCGTTGCTGATGCCTTCAACTATGCGGTTGTACTGCTCGAGGGCAAATCTTGTTACGAAGCTCTGTGTGCGGGCAACATGCTTTGACAGCAGATCCCATACAATCTCTTTGTCCTTTGTGCGCATCATCAGCTGGAACACGTCGTCTTTCTTCTCCTCCTTCACCTTCTTTGCATAGTTGCGGTTGCTTCTCCAGAGCAGGTAGATGTCGAGGCACATGAAGGCAATCATTACGATGAATCCGCCGAAGTGCATCAGGGCACATACTATTGCGCAGACTGCAAAGGCAACGCCGGCTGTTACGAACCATCCGCCGATTACTGATATTACACCTGTTACGCGGAACACGGCGCTTTCGCGGCTCCATGCGCGGTCGGCAAGTGAGCTACCCATGGCAACCATGAATGTAACGTATGTTGTTGAAAGAGGCAATTTATAGTTTGTACCAACTACGATGAGCAATGCCGCAAGCACCAGGTTGACAGCTGCACGCACCTCGTCGAATGCTGCGCCCTGAGCAAGTATCACTTCTTCTTTGTTGAATCTGCTGTCAATCCATTTGATGGCTTTGGCAGGTATTATCTTTGATACGGTTTCGCCGATGTCCTGTGTGGCTCTTACCATACTGCGTGCCACGCGTGATGATCCGAACATCTCGTCGCCCTCATCCTGACGGCTCAGGTCAACGCTGGTCTTAACCACGTTCTGTGCCTTCTTTGATGTGGCCATTGCTATGATCATTATGATTCCGGCAATAAGCAGATAGAGCAGGGGACTCTTGGCTGATGTCATGAGTGAGTCCATCATGAATGAGTCGTAGTTGCCGTGACCGTTGGCAAGGAAGTCGTTAAGAGAGTCGAGACCGGCAAGAGGCACACCGATGAAGTTTACAAGGTCGTTGCCTGCGAAAGCCATGGCAAGGGCGAATGTGCCGAGAAGCACAATCAGCTTGAACACGTTGATGCGCAGAAGATGGATTATCTCCATGAGTATTGTTGAGGCTATCAGTGTGATAATCATCAGCATTGATGTGTTCTCCTCAATCCATGTACGCGCTGTCTCAGCGATATACGGCGACTTGCCGATACCCTTGATAAGGATGAAGTATGTAAGTGTTGTGAACGCTATACCGCCGAATATGGCTATTGTGTAGCGCAGGTGTTTCTTGTAGTTGAATGTAAAGATCAGTCGTGAAATCCATTGCACGATAATTCCGAAGAAGAAGGCGATGGCCACCGACACGAATATGGCAATGATTACGCTCAGCGCCTTGTCGCTGTTAAGCAGGTCGTAGATGGTGAGTGACGGATCGGCATGCATCTTCAGCATAGCCAGGATGAATGTACCTCCGAGAAGCTCGAACACAAGCGATACTGTGGTTGACGTAGGCATACCGAGAGTGTTGAACACGTCGAGTATGATGACGTCAGTAACCATTACGGCCAGGAATATCGTCATTACTTCCTGAAAGGTGTAGTTCTCCGGCCTCATTATGCCATGGCGTGCCACGTCCATCATTCCGGCGCTCATCACGGCTCCGATAAGTACACCGACGGAGGCAACTATCAGCACCGTACGGTATTTGGCTACCTTGGCGCCAATGGCCGAGTTTAAAAAGTTAACCGCGTCGTTGCTGACGCCAACAAACAGGTCGAAGACTGCAAGCAAAAGCAGAAATGCGACAATTAAAAAATAAATTTCTGTCATAAACTGTAATTTGTTATGAGTGATTCCGTTTTATTTCACGCTGCAAAAGTAGAAAATACGTGTTACAGTGGTTTTAAACAGATATTTCATTTGTGTTACAATTATGACATTGCGCACTTTTTTTGTCGTATTATATAATAAGGTATACCTTTGTGTTTTGTGGCGGCAGCGTTGTGTTATATTGATTTTTTGCAGGTTAAGGTGATAAGAGTTCCGAATAGTGTTGTGCCGGTGATAACGGCATAAGGGCCGGCATGGGTGAGTCTTTTTGCGTTATGAGTCAGACCGCTTGACCATGCCGGCCCTTATGCGCCGATGTTGCAGACGTAGCATTACACCCTCTGCTCGGTGTTGTTCAGTTTCAGCATGTTTTCGGGCACGCTGCTTTTTATTGTATCTATGAGCATGTTGAGCACGGCATGCCTTATGAAGCTCTTTGTCGTCATCATGATAATCTCTCTTGTCGGTATTGGGATGGCGAAGGGGCGTATCAGTTCTCGTTGCCTGTCGGAAAGCTGCGGCAGGGCAAGTTCGGGTATGAAAGTTATGCCCTTGCCGTTCTCAACCATGCGCATGAATGTCTCTATGCTCCCCAGGCTATATGTTGTCTTGCTTGTGCGTGCCTCCTTAAGGTCGCAGAATTTTACCAGCTGGTCGCGGAAGCAGTGCCCCTCGTCGAGCAGCCATATAAATTCGTTGTTAAGGTCGGCCGTGCGTATGCTCTTTTTCTCAAACAGCCTGTCCTCGCGCGACACGTATGCAATGAACTGCTCGTAGAAAAGTGTGGTAGATGCAAAATGCTCCATGTTGTCCAGCCTTACCAATATGGCCGCATCTATTTCGGCCCTTGCGAGGGCTCTTTTTATTTCTTCGGTTTTCATCTCTATGACCTTTAGTTCCATCTCAGGGTGCTGCGATGTAAGCTGAGGAAAGAAGCGCGGCAGCAGATAAGGCGCTATGGTGGGCAGTATGCCTATCCTGAATGTTCCGCCAAGAGCCTGCTTGGCCTCAGCAACAATGTCTTTTATCTTTCTTGCGCGTATCAGCACCTTCCACGACTGCTCTATCACTCTCTGTCCTATGTCGGTAGGAGTAACGGGCTGTGCCGTGCGGTCGAATATCTTTATGCCCAGCTCGTCTTCAAGCTTTTGTATCATGGAGCTAAGTGTGGGTTGCGTTACCTTGCAGTATTCGGCTGCTTTGGCAAAGTGGCGCAGTCTGTAGACGGCCACGATATATTCCATTTGTTGTAGTGTCATGTTGCTGTTGCTTTTTGTCTTCAGGCCGCAAACATACACATAAATTCTGAAAAGATAAATTTTTGAGCCGAATATTTTTGTGCTGTCATCATTTGTGGGTATGCCGTTTTATATGTTCCGCTGCCGCATGCGGCTTAGTCCCTGCCACAGCGTGTTTTGCCCTGTTTCAGGCAGGTGTAGCTCCATGTCTGTATGTGCCTTATGGGGCCGTTATAGGTTTTTTCTATCATGCAATAGAAAAAATCTGTTTGCTTTGTTTTGTGTCGCAAACTATCTTTGCATTGTCAAAACGACATAGAGCTGAAATTTAATAATAACAATTTAAAAAACTTATAGAAATATGGAACCAATTATCAATGCACAGATGCCTGAGTTCAAGGTACAGGCTTTTCAGAATGGAAGTTTCAAGACAGTTAGCAACGAGGATTTGAAAGGCAAGTGGGCTTTGTTCTTCTTCTATCCTGCCGACTTCACTTTTGTTTGTCCTACCGAGCTCGTTGACCTCGCAGGCAAGTATGAACAGCTGAAGCAGATGGGCGTGGAGGTTTTCTCTGTCAGCACTGATACACATTTTGTCCACAAGGCATGGCACGATGCTTCAGACAGCATAAAGAAGATTGAATATGCAATGCTTGCCGACCCCACAGGCGTGCTCTGCCGCGGATTCGGTGTGATGAAGGAAGATGAAGGCGTGGCTTATCGCGGAACATTCCTCGTGAACCCGGAAGGACTTATAAAGATTGCAGAGATACAAGATAACAGCATAGGCCGTAATGCCGACGAGCTCTTGCGCAAGGTTGAGGCTGCACAGTTTGTGGCAACACACGACGGCGAGGTTTGTCCGGCTAAATGGAAGGCTGGCAGCGAAACACTGAAACCCAGCATAGATTTGGTTGGTAAGATTTAGTCTTTATTGTTCGGCCGGATTTTCTGATATGACATGTCAACGAATCCGGCCTTTCTTGACTTTTACGGACAGCATTTTTTAATTTATAGAAAAAACAGAACGGGTATGTTGGATAAAGGTATATTAGATCAGGTTAAATCGCTTTTGGGCGGACTGAAGTCTGAAATAGGAATTAAGGCCGTTTGTGGCGCTGCGCATACAAAGGCAGAGGAGTTTGGCGACTTCTTGAAGGATTTCTGTTCATGTTCAGACAAGCTGAAGCTTGAACTGACCGTAGAGGATAGTCTCAGACTTGAGTTTACATTATATAAAGACGGCGCCGACACTGGCATCGTGTTCCGTGGCATCCCCGGCGGCCATGAGTTCTCATCGCTGCTGCTTGCAGTTCTCAATGCCGACGGACAGGGAAAGAACATGCCCGACGATATTGTTGCGCGCCGCATCAGAGCCATCGGTGGTGATATAAAGCTTCGCACTTATGTCTCGCTTACATGTACCAACTGTCCTGACGTGGTTCAGGCGCTGAATGTTGTGGCACTGCTCAATCCGTCGGTGAGTCATGAAGTTATCGACGGGGCACTGTGGCAGGACGAGGTTGAGCGTCTCGGCATACAGGGCGTACCGTCTGTTTATGCCGGCGACGAGCTTATCCATGTAGGCCGCGGCGACTTGTCGGCATTGCTGTCTAAACTTGAAGAAAAATTCGGCACTGCTCAGACTGCCGACAGCTTCGAGCCTGTTGAGCGAAGCTATGACGTTGTAGTTGTTGGCGGAGGACCAGCCGGTGCGTCTGCCGCAATCTATTCGGCTCGCAAGGGGCTCCGTGTAGCCGTTGTAGGCGAGCGTGTCGGCGGTCAGGTTAAAGACACCGTCGGGATAGAGAATCTTATCTCTGTGCCTCACACTACGGGTGACAAGCTGGCATCCGACCTGATGAGCCATCTCGGACATTATGCCATTGACGTGTTTGAAAACAGAACGGTGGTGAAAGCCGAACTGGGCGGTAAGCAGAAGTATATCCATGCGGCAGGAGGCGAGAGCTTTGTTTCGCCGGCAGTGATAATAGCAACAGGTGCAAGCTGGCGCAGACTGGGCGTAGAAGGTGAGGCCGACTATATTGGCCGCGGAGTGGCTTTCTGTCCTCATTGCGACGGTCCGTTCTATAAAGGCCGGCATGTGGCAGTCATCGGCGGAGGCAATTCGGGCATAGAGGCAGCCATAGACCTTGCCGGAATATGTTTAAAGGTAACCGTACTTGAGTTTGCAGATGAGTTGCGTGCCGACACTGTGCTTCAGGATAAGGCCAGAAGTCTTGACAATGTAGAGATATTCACGTCGATGCAGACAATGAGAGTGATTGGCGACGGCAAGAAGGTGACGGCCATTGAGGTGAAAGACCGTAAGACTGAAGAGGTGAAGACCGTGGAGCTCGACGGCATATTTGTGCAGATAGGTCTGGCTGCAAACAGCAAGTCGTTTGAAGGTCAGCTGGAGCTTACGCCGCGGAAGGAGATAAAGACAGATGCTTATTGCAGAACCTCGATAGCAGGCGTGTATGCTGCCGGCGACGTTACCGACGTGCCTTACAAGCAGATTATAATTGCGATGGGCGAGGGTGCCAAGGCTGCCCTTTCTGCTTTCGACGACAGGGTGAGAGGACTGATATGATGCCTGAGTGCGGTTTAGTTCAATAGGTAATAATCACATATTTTCATTTTATAAGGTTTATAGATTTTTATAACATTATTTTTATTCTTCATGTTAGCATTAGCATGCCTTTTGATTTGCGAAAGGCATGCTTTTGTGTTGTAATATGTGTCCTTTTATATCGTGATATGTGCCCTTTTGCGTTATGATATGCCTTCTTTTGTGATTTAAATGCAGGCATATCCTTTGTCGGGTATAATGAGGTTCAGAAAACTGATTATAGCATATGTCTGTAGGTGAGTCAACCTTTACTGTAAATGCAGAATGCTTTTGTCATCTAAAATCGGTAAAATGACTGTTTGAAGTCAACCAAAATCAGGAAGTACAGTGATAAGAATACACGAAAATATTTTTTGCAGAAACTCGTCACTCGTCACATTCCTTTCCAACTGCCTGATAATTAAGCGGTTAGAGTGTGATGAGTTGAAATCCCGACTCGTCACGGATAATCATGTGTGACGTTTTAAAATCGCAACTCGTCACACTTTAAATCATTGATTGTCAGTTTGTTATGCATGAATGTGACGAGTGACGAGTTTCTGCAAAAAAACTTTTTCTGTTTTGTCCGCAGCGGTTTGTGTTATGGGCAGCAATATGCCTTTATGCATTTTCTGCGTTGCTATATAAAAAGAAAGACACCGTTATTTTCAGATAACGGTGTCCATCTTTATGTCGTTTTCCTCATGAGGAATTTCTTTCTCTTTCTGAAAGTCGAAGCATACGCCTATCTTGTAGGCCTGTGGAATATTCTTCAGGAACCTGTCGTAATAGCCCTTTCCGCGTCCCAGCCGGTTGTTGTCTGAGTCGAAGCTCATGCCGGGCACGACAGCCGTAGTAATCTTGGCGTAGTCGGTGAAGAGTTTTCCGTTGGGCTCCATTATGCCGTAGCTGCCCTCGGCCAGGTCTTCCTTGCTTTCATACACCCTTATTTCCATGTTCTCGCCGTCAATTACCTTTGGCAGCAGCACTGTCTTGCCTTGCCGGGCCAGCAGTTCCACTGTGTCGTGAGTGAACACTTCGTCAGGCAGCGAGTAATACATTAATATAGTGTCGGCATTGGCCACCTCGCTCATGCCGAGCAGCCTGTTCATGATCGGAAGCGACAATTCTTCCAGTTGCTTCCCGGTGAATTGCCGTTTCCTCTCGCGTATGAGTTTTCGCAGTTCCTTTTTTTCCATGGTTATGCTTTTAGATTCATCTTCATGTCAACGTATTGCACTGTTGTTCCCGTCATGGCCGTCTTGCCGTCCTTTTTCTTGTCTTTTGGCTCCGGCTTTTTGGGGAATGCCGCATTGTTCTTAAACACATTCAGCGCAGCCTTTATCACGTTGTCGTCAAGATTGAGATATTCAATCCAGTCTTCCTCGTCCATGATGTTGTATATAATTCGGCTGTTGATGTATCTTTCGAGCAGGTTGTGCGATTTCTTTATCATCAGGTTGCGGCGCTGCAGTCCGTGCTTGTCGGCATAGGTGGCAAACTTGTCTACGGTGTTCTGCTTTACAAGATAGTCGGCAAGCTCCATCATTTCGGTGAAGTTGTTGAGCTTAAGGCGGTTGTCGTCGGTATAGACGAATGCAAACTGCAGTATTAGTCCGCTCATGCTTGCCTCCTTGAAGTATGAAGTTATGCCTAAGGTGTCTTCCGGAACGAAGATGTCAGGCGTTATGCCTCCTCCGCCGTACACTGTGCGGCCAATGCTTGTGTGATAAGCCGGTCCGGTGTGCTTGATGCTGTCCTGTGAGAAGAACTCACCATGCTGATATCTTACCAGCAGGTCTTCCTCGTAGTCTTTGTCGTCTCCCATCACGTATGGCTTCTGTATGCATCGTCCTGACGGTGTGTAATAGCGTGCCACGGTCAAGCGTATCATCGAGCCGTCGGGGAAACCGATCTGCTGCTGTACGAGACCCTTGCCGAACGAGCGGCGGCCTATGATTGTTGCCCTGTCGTTGTCCTGCATGGCTCCGGCAAAAATCTCTGAAGCCGATGCCGATGTCTCGTTTATCAGCACTACCAGCGGGATGTTCTGATAGCTTCCGCGCCCGTCGCTCTTGTAGTCTTGTCTTGGCGACTTGCGGCCTTCTGTATATACGATGAGGCGGTTCTTGGGCAGGAACTCGTTGGCCATCTGAACGGCCGACTTCAGGTATCCGCCTGTGTTGTCGCGCAGGTCGATTATCAGGTTGCTGAAGCCTTCCTGAGAGAGCTGTGCCAGGGCGATGAGAAGTTCGGGATAAGTGTTCTCGCCGAAGTTCTTTATCTTGATGTAGCCAGTGTTGTCGTCGAGCATGTATGTTGCGCTGACGCTCTTCTGCGGAATGTCGCCTCGGGTTATAGTGTAATATTTTATGCTCTTTTGTCCGTAGCGTTGCACGCCTATTTTCACCTTGGTGTCTTTAGGTCCTTTGAGGCGTCGCATGGCTTCTTCGTTTGTTACGACCTTGCCAACGAAAGGCTTTCCGTCTACGCTCACAATCTTGTCGCCGGCAAGGATGCCTGCCTGTTCAGCCGGGCCGTTCTTTATTACGCCCTGCACGTGTATGGTGTCGTTTCTTATGACAAACTCAATGCCCACGCCCGAGAACGAGCCTTTTAGGTCGTCGGTGGCCTGCTGCACGTCCTTCGCACTGATGTAGACAGAGTGGGGATCGAGGTCAGACAGAATCTGAGGTATGGCCTTGTCGACTAGCGAGTCGATGTTAACCGCGTCAACATACTGGTCGTCTATGATGTGCAGCAGATTGTTCAGGCGGTTGCTGCCCGAGTTTATTATGTTCAGGCGGTTGCCTGAAAAGTGGTTAGCGTAGAACGTACCTATTATGATGCCGATAATCACACAAAGAGCCATCAGCAACGGCATCATGCGGTTTGATTTATTCGGATTCATGTTCGTCTGGATTTAGATATATAACTTCAATGTCAGCTCTTTTAAGAAGATTTATGCCGTCTTCAAGTCTGTATCTTTCGCCATATACTACACGCTTAATGCCGGCCTGAATTATCAGTTTTGAGCATTCTATGCATGGAGCAGCTGTTACGTATAGCGTTGATCCGTCGCTGTTGTTGGAGCTTCGCGCCAGTTTTGTTATGGCGTTTGCTTCGGCGTGCAGCACGTAGGGCTTTGTAACGTTGTTGTCGTCTTCGCAGACATTCTCAAAGCCGCTCGGCGTACCGTTATAGCCGTCGCTGATAATCATTTTGTCCTTAACCACCAGGGCTCCTACCTTGCGGCGCTGGCAGTAGCTGTTTTCTGCCCAGATGCGTGCCATGCGCAGGTATCTCAGGTCAAGCAGACGCTGTTTTTCTTCTTTGTTCATTGTGTTTATATGTGAAGAATAGGTTATTTCTCTTACTTTTTCTTGTTCGAAGGCTTTTTTATGCCGTTGCGCTTCAGCAGGGCGTCTATTGTGGGTTCGCTGCCCTTAAAGCGCTTGTAGAGAGTCATCGGGTGTTCGGTGCCGCCCTTTGAAAGAATGTTGTCGCGGAAGCTTTGCGCTGTCTCCTGATTGAAGATTCCGTGCTTCTTGAACACGCTGAAGGCGTCTGCGTCGAGCACTTCGGCCCATTTGTAGCTGTAGTAGCCGGCAGCGTATCCGCCAGCCATGATGTGGCTGAACTGCACTGTCATGCAGGTGTCGGGCAGCTGTTCGGTAACCATGGCTTTCTTCCATGCTTTCTTTTCAAACGGTATGATGTCTTCGTCGAATGTCTCTTTCTTTGTATAGTAGGCCATGTCGAGAAGTCCGAAACTTACCTGGCGCAGACATGCGTATGCTGCCATGAAGTTGCGGCTCTTCACAATGCGGTCGATCAGCTCGTCGGGCAGGGGCTCGCCTGTCTGATAGTGGAAGGCGAACGTGCGCAGAAATTCTTTCTCAACAGAGAAGTTTTCCATAAACTGTGACGGCAACTCTACGAAGTCCCACCATACATTGGTGCCTGAAAGACTCTCGAATCTTGTGTTTGCGAACATGCCGTGGAGCGAGTGGCCGAACTCATGCAGGAAGGTCTCAACTTCGCCCAGTGTCAGCAGTGCCGGCTTCTCGTCGGTAGGCTTCGTCAGGTTCATCACCACGCTTACATGAGGCCTTACGTTTTCGCCCTTGCGGTCGATCCATTGTCCCTGATATTCTGTCATCCATGCACCGCCCTGTTTGCCCTTGCGCGGATGGAAGTCGGCGTAGAACACGGCAAGATAAGAGCCGTCCTTGTCGAACACCTCGTAGGCTTTCACGTCGGGATGGTAAACCTGTATGTCTTTGTTCTCCTTGAATGTTATGCCGTAGAGCTTGTTGGCAAGGCCGAACACGCCCTGAATGACCTTTGACAGTTCGAAATACGGGCGAAGCATCTCTGAGTCGATGTTGAACTTCTTGAGCTGCAGCTTGTGAGAATAATAGCTGAAGTCCCACGGCATCACCTTGAAGTCTTTGCCTTCAGTCTTCTTTGCCAGTTTCTCGATGTCGCTCACTTCCTTTACGGCAGTAGGCTTGTAAGCGTCTATGAGGTCGTCGAGCAGCTTATACACGTTGCGCGCGTTTCCTGCCATGCGGTTTTTAAGCACGTATTCGGCGTATGTCTTGAAGCCGAGCAGCTGTGCTATCTCGCGTCTCAGATTAACCAGACGCTTGCATATTTCAAGATTGTTTTCTGTATTCTCGTGTGTACACACCGTGTTGCGTGCCATATACATCTGCTTGCGCAGTTCGCGGCATGTAGAATATGTCATGAACGGACTGTAGCTTGGAAAGTCGAGCGTAAACACCCAGCCTTCAAGATTGCGCTCCTTTGCAGCAACGGCAGCAGCCTCGCGTGCCGTGTCGGGCAGTCCGTCGAGCTGTTGTTCGTCAGTTATGTGCAGCGTATATGCCTTGTTCTCTTTGAGCAGATTCTGAGAGAACTGCAGCGACAGCATGCTTGCCTCCTCGGTAAGCTTGCGAAGCTTCTCCTTGCCCTCGTCGTCGAGCAGTGCTCCGCTGCGTACAAATCCGTCGTAGCAGTTGTCGAGCAGTCTCTTTTCTTCAGGCGTGAGCTTGCGGTGATGCATGTGCACGGCCTTTATGCGCTCAAACAGGCGTTTGTTGAGCCTTACGTCGTTGGCATGCTTTGTCAGTATGGGCTGCAGCTTCTGCGCCAGCGCGTCCATCTCGTCGTTGGTCTCAGCACTGAGAAGATTGAAAAACACGGTTGACACGCGCGACAGCAAGTCGTAATATCCGTCCTTGTCTTCGTCCACGTTGATTATCGTGTTGTCAAAAGTAGGCTTGTCAGGATTGTTTATAGTCTTCTCAATCTGTTCGTCGTCACGGCGTATGCCCTCCATGAAGGCCTCCTCAAAGTCTTCAAGGCGTATTTTCTCGAATGGCACGGTGTCGTGCGGCGTGTTATATTGTTCAAAAAAAGGATTTTTGCGTTGCTCTTCTATTCTCTCTTCATTCATACTCACGTTTCCCTAATTTTTGTTTACAAAGGTAGTAATTTTCTTTCTTCTGAATAATAATACGGAAGAAAAATTTAGCTAATATTTGTTATATGTCGGCTTTTGTCTGCCGCTTGTATATCAAATTGGCTGATAAGCTTCCTACATGAGCATTCTTTCGAAAGCATGAACGCAGAATTCACCCCTTCTGAGCGATATTATCCCTTCGTCGTTCATGGCTTTCAGAGCTTTCGACACGTTGAGACGGCTCTCGCTGATTTCTTCAGCGAGCCGCTCCATCTTTATGTTTACAATCTTCTCTCCGGCAGGTCTCAGGCTTCTCTCTTCGATGAATCTGGCTATCTTTTGCCTTATGCCTTTCGGACGTAGTTTCCACATCTGTCTGTCTGAGCGTTGCGACAGTGTGCAGATGATGTTAAGCAGGTTTAGTCTGAATATTTCGTAATTGTCAGACATGAGCATCACTTCTTTCTTTCCCAGGCATATCAGGTCGCAGTTTGTCTTTGCCGCAAACGTTCTTGTATAGCGCTGCATCAGTCCGAAAATCCTTTCGGGCTGAAGTATGTTGGGGGCTGCGAGTGTTTCGGTTATCGAGTAGCTCTTGTCGTCCGAATGGCATGTGGTTGTTATCTGGCCTTTAACCAGAAAATAGAGTTTGTTGCAGGTTTCGCCTTCATGCACAATGACTTTTCCTCTTGCGAACGACAGTTGCCTGAATTTCGTTTCCGAGAGTATCTGCTCCAGGTCGTTCCGGCTCATGCCCTGAAAGAGCGGAAGTTCAAGCAGGTGTTCTTGTAGCTCCGTGTGCATGTGTATGCGCTGTTGTTATTCTGCAATCTTGTTTTTTAGCGACGGCGAATACCATACGGCGTTTTTGCCGTTTTTGTCTGAATAGATAAAATATACCATCAGTTCGGGATGCCTGTCAAGAATGGCTTTTGCCTTTTTAAGTCCCATCACCATGAAGGCTGTGGCATAGGCGTCGGCCGTGGCGCAGTTGTCGGCCAAAACAGTTGCCGACAATATGTTGTGCTGTACAGGATAGCCTGTTATGGGGTCGATGGTGTGGGCATATTTCTTGCCGTCTTTGTAGTAGAAGTTGCGGTAGTTTCCGCTTGTAGCCATTGCTTTGTTGGTTACGTTCAGTATGGTCTGTATTTCCTGATTTGTGTTTAGCGAGTCGTCAACGGGCTTGGTGACGCCTATTTTCCAGGGCAGTCTTTTCTCGTTGATGCCGCGTGTAACAATCTCTCCGCCTATTTCTACCATAAAGTTTTCTATGCCTTTGCTCCTCAGCAGTCGGGCCACGGCGTCGCTTCCGTAGCCTTTGGCAATGGCGCTGCAGTCGAGCATTATGCGCTTGTCGTTCTTTACTATTTGTTTCCCGTCAAGCCTTACTTTCTTGTAGCCTATAATCTGTTTCAGACTGTCTATTGCCGCTGGCGTGGGCTTCGTGTCGTTCTTGAATCCGAAGCCCCATGCGTTTACCAGTGGAGCCACTGTTATGTCGAAGGCTCCGCCTGTTTCTTCTGATATTTTTTGTGCAAGGTTAAACACGTCTGTGAACATGCTGTTCACTTCAACCTTCTCGTTGCGGTTTACTTTTGATATTATTGAACTTTTGTTGAACGGAGACAGCGATGCGTCAACCTTTTGCAGCTCTGCCTCAATTTCTTTCTGCAGGTTCTTGTCGCTTTGGTATGTGATGTTGTACACCGTACCGAATATGAATCCTGTGTTGTGCTGATAAGGCATTGTGCGCTGCTGCCGCACAATGATTATTGTCCCTATGATTAGAAATATGAGAAAAGCCAGCTGCAGGGCCAGTTTCTTCTTGCTTTTTTCTCTGTTCATCGCTGTTCTTGTTTTAGTCTATTGTCTTTCAGAAGTTTATATGTCTATCGATACGTTGAATGTGCCTCCGATGTTAGATCCTCCGGTCTTTCCGAATCCGGGCACATACCATGAGTTGCCCAGTTCGCCGTCATCGTAGGCTATTCTGCTCTTGTATCTTACGCTCCATCCAAGATGCAGAGGTCCCCATATCTTTGCGTCTACTCCTATTACTGCTTCAATCCAGTGGTAATTGCATTTCACGCCTTTCGCTGAATATACGGCAGTGCTTCCCCATACGGGGTCGGTGATATCAGGATGCGACAGGTCGTATTTAAACGAAGTGAAAGCGTATCTTGCGCCGGCATAAAGCCTGTATATGTCGTGCTTGTTCTTTAGCAGATTGAAGTCGATACCGATTTTTGCGTATGGTGCGCTCGTCTTGTATGATATTTTGGTGACGTCGTTGTCGTGGTCTGCCTTGCCGAGGCCAAGCTCAAACACAGGGAAGTATTTGTCGCGCAGGTTTATTCGCAGCGCGGCTTCATACTGTCCGTAGTCGCCAAGAAACATCTGTGCCGGTCCGACCAGGTCTACTGATACGGCAAAGCCCCTTAACAGGGGCACGCTGTCTTTCTTCTCCACGTTCTTTTCCTGCGCGTTGGCCGTTGAGGCCAGTAGGAGCATCAGGCTAATTGCTATGCTTGAAATATATGAAAAAATGTTTCTTCGATGTGTCATAGTTCACGTCCTGATTGTTTATTGTTATCGAGTCGATGGCGTTGTGCGTGCAGCTTACGGATGTTATCTTGTGGAAGAATGCCGGTGCGCAGTCAACCGACTCGAAGTGGGGCTTGTTCTCTTTCTCTACGGTCACTGTGTCAAGTTTTGTAGTCTTGTATAAAGTGTCCTTCGTTTCGATGAAAAACACGTCTTGGTTCTGCGCATAGCTTATCGGCAGCGAGAATTCGGTGGTCTTTACGCTGCGGTTTATCAGCACAGAGTCGTTGCCGTCAACACGGTTTGTGAATATCGTGAGCGTGTCTGCCAGTGTGTCAACCTTGCCGTCGGGCGTCATCAGCTGATATTGTGTGTAGACAAGGCTGTTGAGCGGGCAGTCGATAGACGAACACGCTGCGGTGGTTATCAGCAGCGTTATGAAGTATAGCGGCAGTGCGGCCAGTGAGGGACGCAATAGTCTGCGTGCCTTGCGGCTTGCCTTTGTCGTGACCGACTTTATCGTTTTTATCTTAATTCCTGTCATGGCATGCTTGTTCTTGTAGCAGCTTTATGTGGCGTTGTTGTTTTCTATGTGTTATTTTCTGTTTCCGCCACATCTTATTTCTTCAGATATCTGATAGTCGTTCCTGTCTGAAGAGTTGCGGCTGATGAGGTCGCCGAGGAATCCGGCAAGAAACAGTTGTGTGCCTATAATCATCATTGTCAGCGATATATAGAAGTAAGGCGTATCGGTTACGAGGCGCATCTGCTGACCGTTTGACACTGCCACCAGCTTGTCTATGCCGATAATGGCTGCAGCAATGAAGCCTATGAAGAACATTATTGTGCCGAGGAAGCCGAACACGTGCATCGGCTTGCGTCCGAAGCTGCTCAGGAACCACAATGTTATAAGGTCGAGATAGCCGTTGAAGAAGCGGTTGAGGCCGAATTTCGACTTGCCGTACTTGCGCGACTGGTGATGAACCACTTTTTCGCCGATTCTGTCGAATCCGGCGTTCTTGGCCAGATACGGGATATAGCGGTGCATCTCGCCGTACACCTCGATGTTCTTTACTACGTCCTTGCGGTATGCTTTAAGGCCGCAGTTGAAGTCGTGCAGGTTATTTATTCCGCTTATTTTACGTGCCGTTGCGTTAAACAGCTTTGTGGGGATGGTCTTCGACAGGGGGTCGTAGCGCTTCTGCTTATATCCCGAAACAAGGTCGTAGCCGTCTTCGGTTATCATTCTGTAAAGTTCCGGTATCTCGTCGGGAGAGTCCTGCAGGTCGGCATCCATTGTTATCACCACGTTGCCCTGTGCTTCCTTGAATCCGCAGAACAGGGCAGGACTTTTTCCGTAGTTGCGGCGGAATTTTATGCCCTTCACGCATTCGTGCTCCTCGCTCAGCCGGCTTATCACCTTCCACGAACCGTCGGTAGAGCCGTCGTTGATGAATATTACTTCATAAGAGAAATTGTGTTCCTTCATCACACGCTCAATCCATGCGTAGAGTTCGGGTAGTGATTCTTCCTCGTTGTATAATGGTATTACGACTGATATGTCCATCTTATCTGTGTTTTAGAATTTACGTTTATATTTTGATTTCAGCAGCGCGGCTATCGGCCAGCTTATCACAATTCCCAGAAACAGGTTGGTTGTAAGAAACTGCAGCGCTATGTCGATAGGGCGGAGCGTTGCTATTGTGTCCATTGTCATCTTCATTTCATCGGCCTTTATACCGTAAAGGGTCATGAGCGACTTAAACTCGGGGCTTGATGTCATGGCCGTGTACTGGGCAAGCATGAAGCCGTGGTCGATAAACTGAAAGTAGATATATTGCGCAGCAGCCATCAGCAGCGATGCGTAAAAGTATGTCAGCAGGCTGTAGCCGTATGCTTTCCAGTAAGATATAACTCCGTCAAGAATATTGTCGCGGAAATTCTTTAGGCGTATTGCCGATACAACAATGGCAGATATGCCTATAGCCATCGCTGCCATGTTCAGCATTGGCTCATAAAACTGTCCGATGAAGCAGGCAAAGCTCAATATCCACATTCCGCCCATTATGGCGCCGTCGATGCGCGCGTAAGCTTTTATTTGTTCGTATTCCTCGCGTGTAGTCATTATTGGGGATTAATTGATTTTTTTCGTTTGTCTGTCTGAAGCGTGGTGTCTTATGGGGTGTTGCATCAGCTTTGACACCCGGCGCCATACGCCTCACGAGAACATAATCGGGTGCAAAATTACTTATTTTTCACCATATAATTATTAGCTGTATGAGTTTTTTTGTTTTTTTATGTGAAAGATGTGCCGTCGGCGTGCGTTATGCCGTCGGCCTCGTGCCGCCTTTATATATGGCCATTGTGCATGTCGCCTGTGCCGATTCCGCATGCTGCAAGATATCGCTGATTTCAAAAAATAAGTTAAAATACCGCGAAAGACGATGCAAAAATGCTTTGTTGTTAAACTTTATTATTACCTTTGCAGCCGCAAAGACGGGTAAGTCTTGTACGGCCAGCTCCCTTCGAATCCTCCAGGACGGGAACGTAGCAAAGGTAGTTGGTTGTAGCGGCGCGATACAAGTAGCTTGCCCACCCGCCTCTTTAGCTCAGTTGGCCAGAGCACGTGATTTGTAATCTCGGGGTCGTTGGTTCGAATCCGACAAGAGGCTCGATAATGTTTACACGTTTACAGACAAATGCCTTTAGTGGCGTTTGTCTTTTTTATGTTTGGCCTTATGCCGTGTGGCCTTGGCGTCTGCCACCACTTCCTGCACGAACGGGAACGAATGCTTCTCCGACAAGCCCATATCCACTGAACCGGTAAGCCTCATGCTGACATTGGTGTCTCCACACTTGGCCATAAGTTACTCAAGAACGCCTATAACCAAGTCCCATGCATTGGCATCATACCCGACGCAACTTGATGGCATATACAATGATGACAATAAATGAGGTAATCAGAATTAAAAGGGCTATTAAATAGTTAAAACTGCCACCGCAATAAACTTCATAAGTCACAAAAGCAAGAAACATCATGATCAACAATTTCAACCACGCTACCAGTTTTGCTATCAAACTGTAGCCTTTTTGCCTATCTTTAAATTTCTGTGGCAAGTTGCAATAATGTGGATGCTTCTCGAAAAATGTCATAAAAAAATAAATTAAAACACTTATAAGCGGTAGTATCAAAGTGTAAAAAGGGCTTCCATATTCATCTGCAACTCCGTGTATGTTCCAGTGCGTAGGCACGTATTGCCGTGTCATTATGACCACAACACAAAGTCCAATTTGCACAACAACCAACAAGATCGTTAGCAAATTTGTATTATTTTTCAATTTCGGCATTTTGTAAATTTATCAAAATAGCATTACGTAAAACATCTTCATCATATTTTGAGCATTCCTCAGGAAAATTATTTCTAATATATTGCATAAGTGAATTTACTGTTTCATTTGTAAATTCATCAGCAACAATATAAGCCATTTCTTTATTTTGTGATTTGATATTCCATACCTCTATTGTATTAGAGGTCATAAGATTTTCCACAAGTGCTCCATTTTTTCTCCTCTTATTTCCGCTTGTTGTCGCTGCGACTTTCCATGCTAAAGCCGTTACGGCTCCAACAGCATTAGCTACTCCAAAATGTTCTACAACAACAGCCCAAACTACTGCTACGGCACCTACTATTACTGCTACGGCAAAAGCGACCGCACAGGCTTGTGTTTCAAAATTTTTTACAAATATGCAACTTCTTTTCCAAATATAATATTAGAAAATGTAAAATAATGTTATTTGCCTCGTAATTTGTATGATTCATTCAGTATTTTGTCTATTTCACTTGAAATTAATTCAAACTATCAGTATTCATCGAAGTACACAATGAAAACTTTAACATAATCAATGTAAATCCAACTAAACAACTATTAAGTTGTGGTTATCATAAAAGATACCCAACTTCATATTATTTTGTCAAGCAAATATAGGCTGCCGCTTCCGCATGTTGTTTGTAAAGCCATGACGCAGATTTTGTATCTTTATGATAGTTGGTCTGTGTCATTGTTTTTGGATAAAATAGAAAATCAGAATCACTAAAATCCGCTTTACAGATAAAGAATGTTTACGTTATGAAGCAAAAGTTATGCTTTCATGCTGTAAAAGCAATGCTTTTGCATGGTCGTTTCAGGCATATTGCAGCTAAAAATAAGGTTGTTTTGCTGTCAAAAACAGTGGTTTCAGCTTGTTTTTACGCTGAAATAACTGCACAAAATCTGTGCGGCGTGCGTAACAGCTTGTGATATAACCGCTTACGTTTGCACACGATTTCGCGCTGTTTTCACGGCCGGATGATTTTTATTTCAGAATATCGCGGCTACAGGACGTTATCTGAAATCAGAAAGAAAGCATTTTGCGTAATATGCTTTCAGTATGCCGACAGCCGTTGCGCCCTTTCCCGTCTGGCTTTATTTCATGTCTGCTCGTGTATTGCGGCGGGCCGATGGCCATAATTTACCATGCCGTATGTTTGTGAAGTATGCTTATTTTCAGTATCTTTGCATCTGGAATATGAAAGTGAACAGAAACCATATCTTGCAGCTTGTTACCGAAGGCGAGCATGTGCATCAGGACTTTAAGTTTGCCATAACAGACGCATGCAAGATAGCACGCAGTCTTTCTGCCTTTTCAAACACCGAGGGAGGGCGGCTGCTTGTGGGCGTTAAGGATAACGGCAAGATCGCCGGCATACGTTCGGCCGAGGAGATATACATGGTAGAAGTTGCCGCAACGCGATACTGCAGGCCGTCGGTTACTCTCGACAGTCAGATATATAAGGTCGACGGCAAGGATGTGCTTGAAGTCAGCGTTGCCGAAAGTCAGCATAAGCCCGTATACGCCGTTGACGAGGACAAGAAACCTAAGGCATACATTCGCATTAAGGACGAAACGATACTTGCCAGTCCGGTGCATCTCGATATTTGGCGGCATGACCATAAGGATGTGATGATAAGATGTAACGAACGGGAGCAGTGCATCTTGCGCCTTTTGGAGAAGTATGGCGAGATTACGCTTAACCGGTGTGTCAGACTGTCGCATATTCCCCGCCGTCAGGTAATCAGCCTTTTGGCCGATTTTATCCGTTTCGACCTGGTGGAGACTGTTTTCAGAGAGCATATATTTTATTTTAAACTTAAACAAAACCAATAAGCGTCATGGAACTATTCACACAGATAATCAACGAGACCAACGACATTCTCTGGACTTACATACTTGTAGTAATGCTGCTGGGTTGTGCCGTATGGTTCAGCATCAAGACTAAATTTGTGCAGTTTCGCATGATAGGAGAGATGATACGCCTGCTGGGCGACTCTACGGCAAAGATAAACGGACACGAGAAGCACATATCTTCTTTTCAGGCTTTCACCGTGTCGCTGGCAAGCCGCGTCGGCACGGGCAACCTTGCCGGAGTGGCAACGGCCATCACCGTGGGCGGTCCGGGCGCAGTGTTCTGGATGTGGATTATAGCTTTGCTTGGTTCGAGCAGCGCGTTTGTCGAGTCGTCATTGGCGCAGTTGTTCAAGATAAAGGGCAAACACTCGTATATAGGCGGACCGGCTTACTATATGGAGAAGGGACTCAAGAAACGCTGGATGGGCATTCTCTTTGCGGTGCTTATCACCATAACGTTCGGCTTTGCGTTTAATTCGGTGCAGAGCAACACGATGAGCGCCGCTTTGCAGAGCGCGTTTGCCGTCGACCCTGTGCTGTCGGGCGCAGTAATATCGGGGCTTACGCTGTTTATCATCTTCGGAGGCATCCACCGCATAGCGGCGTTCAGCAGCGTCATAGTGCCCATAATGGCTGTTGGCTACATACTGCTGGCGCTGTTTGTCGTGCTGACCAACATTGGCCGCATACCCGATGTCGTATCTCTCATTGTTGGCAACGCCTTCGGCTGGCATCAGGCTTTGGGCGGCGGAATGGGCGCGGCACTTATGCAGGGCATAAAGCGCGGACTGTTCAGCAACGAGGCGGGCATGGGCTCGGCTCCTAATGCTGCCGCCACAGCCCACGTAACCCATCCCGCCAAGCAGGGCTTCATACAGGCGTTGGGCGTGTTCACCGACACATTGCTTATCTGTTCGTGCACGGCTTTCATCATTCTGTTCAGCAAAGACAGCGTAGACAGCAGTCTCGACGGCATACAGCTCACCCAGGCTGCACTCACCAACGAGGTGGGCGGCATTGGCACTGTCTATGTTGCCATAGCCACTTTGTTCTTCGCCTACAGCAGCATTCTCGGCAACTATTATTACGGCGAGGCCAACATACGTTTCTTCACGTCGCGCCAGTGGCCCGTGTTTGTCTATCGTCTTCTGGTTGTCGGCATGGTCATGTTCGGCTCTTTGGCAAGTCTTAATCTTGTGTGGAGTCTTGCCGACGTAACTATGGCCCTGATGGCTCTCTGCAATCTCGTGGCAATATTGCTTTTGGGCAAATATGCTTTCAGGCTGCTCGACGACTATCTTGATCAGAAGAGAAGGGGCATAAAGAGTCCTGTCTTCCGTAAGGAAAGCATGAAGGACATCGAGCAGGACCTTGAATGCTGGTAAGCTGAAAAGCAATAATATTGTATGTCTGTGGCTGAAAAATGCCGCTTTGCAGGCGTCTGCAGCACAAAATGGCATAAATTATGCGCTTTTGCATGAAATAAATTTATCAAAGATTTGCAGAATTAAAAAACAGACATTACCTTTGCAGCCGCAAACACGGGGATAGCTCAGTTGGTAGAGCATCGGTCTCCAAAACCGAGTGTCGGGAGTTCGAGCCTCTCTTCCCGTGCAATAACATAGAGCCGCAGCCAATAAGGTTGCGGCTTTTGTTTTCTTGATGGTTGTTATTGCGCCATGCCAGGTTTGGATTAAACCGGCAAAATCGTTATATTTGCATCGCCATAAACATTATCTCTGAAGATATGAACATAGAACAGTTTCGCGATTTTTGCCTTACAGTGAAGGGTGTTGAAGAATGTTTCCCTTTCGGCAGCGACGTGCTTGTGTATAAAATTATGGGAAAGATGTTCACATATTGCGGTCTGGAGCCCAAAGACGGCTGCTTTATCGCCAACATGAAGTGCAGCACGGAGCGGTCGGCTGAACTCATGGAGCGATATGACGGTATATTCTTCGGTCGCCACTCTGACAGAAAATATTGGATAACGGTGGCTCTCGATAGCGATGTGCCCGACAGTCTTATCTGCGAACTTATACTTCATTCGGTTGAAGAGGTGGTGAAGAAGATGCCTAAAAAGATGCAGCGCGAATATGAGTCACTGACAGAATAATGGCTTTATTGGGCACTTGTGGCGTGAGTGTGCGGTGGACGGTGCTTATCGTCTGACTCTCGCCGGATAAATTATTTTATGTCGAATTAAATAAAATATCAGATATGCAGATTCTTATTGGATGCGCGAAGGATATGCGCGGAAGTGATGACGGCAATTATGGCATTATGACCGAGCCGCGTTTTGCCGGCGAGGCTATGCACAACGCATTGCAGATGGCGGGATATGATGAGGCTGAACTGGCTGACATGCTTCATTGCAACGCGGACATTGCGCGGCAGAACCGGCTGAGGTATATGCACTTTGCGGGCGAAGGACCGAGGCTTCAGGCTGTTTTGGCATATACGGGCGTAGTTTATAAATATCTTGATGCGCCGGGCTTTACGCCTGAAGTTCAGGCTTATGCACAGGAGCATCTGTGGATAACTTCGTTCTTGTATGGCCTTTTGCGCCCCGCCGACATGATAAAGCCTTACAGACTTGAAGGCAACGTGGTGCTGCCGGATAATGGTGTGAGTATGTTCGACTATTGGAAACCGCTGCTCACCGATGTGCTTATCGATTCGGTTAAGGCTTCCGGCGGACCGCTTGTAGACCTTGCGAGCAGCGAGATGAGGCGACTGTTCAACTGGCGCAAGGTGGCGCGCGAGGTTGATGTTGTTCGCCCGGAGTTCTATGTCAGCAAGGGCGGACGGCTTAAGACTATTGTCATTTATGCCAAGATGTGCCGCGGAGCCATGACGCGCTATCTGCTTCAAAACCGCATTGACAATGCCGACAAGCTGAAGTCGTTCGATTTTGAGGGCTTCTCTTACAGCGAGGTAGACAGCAAACCCGGTTGTCCGGTGTTTGTCGCAAACCTATAAAGCGGCTGAAGGCATAGGTGTAACGCCATAATAAACCACGATGCGGCTTGTTGGCCTGTTGTGGTTATGCTTTTTGTAGTTGAGTATCCGTGCCGGAATTGTGATATTGTTTGTCTCCGTTCTTCTATTTTCGGTAAGCGATAATAAACAAAAATGACTGCTGGGCAATGTTATAATTTGCTCAGCAGTCATTTTTATATTGTGAAGATTATTATCGGTCTGTTTATTCAAGGTCAACCACCGTTATTCCGGCACCGCCAAACTGCACGTGTTCATCGCGGTAAGAAACAACGTTTGGCACGGTCGACAGATACTGACGGATAAGCTGGCGCAGTATGCCCGAACCTGTGCCGTGCAGAATGCGCACGCGGCTCATGCCCACAAGTATGGCATCGTCGATAAAATATGTAACGGCGTTTATGGCTTCGTCGCCCCTCATTCCGCGCACGTCTATGTCCTGCTTGAAGTTCAGCTTGCGGTTGTCTATCGTCTCGCGCGTCTGTCGTCCCACTGAAGCGTAGGTCTTCGGCTCCTCCTTCTTGGGCATTTCGGCACGCTCCAGGCGGTCGGCGCGCATCTTGGTGCGCATGTCGCCGAATATCACTGTGGCCATCTTGCCGTCGGTGCTTTCTATCCGTCCCACAGATGTAAGACCCTTTATGCGCACTGTCTCGCCGGCTTCCAGCGGTGCGTCTTTCTCTTTCTTCTTTAGCGTTGCCTCTTTCAGTGCAGCAGCCGCGTCTTTGTTCTTCTCGGCCTTCTCCTTCTTGCGCTTCTCCTTTCTCTCCTTGCGCTCCTGTATCTGTTTTATCTTTCGGGCTATCATCTCGTCGTTGGCAGTAGTGTCAACCTCGTTGATTTCCTGCTTAAACGCATTCAGCTCTTCCCTTATGCGCTTAGTCTCCGCCTTTTCGGCCTGACTTTCGCGTATCTCCCTTATGGCGTTCTCAATCTTCTTGTTGCTCTCGCGCAGCAGTTCTTCGGCCTGTTCCTTCGCCTTGCGTATCACGTCCTTTCGGCTCTGCTCCAGTTCCTTCACCTCGCTTTCATATTTAGCAATGGTCTGTTCCATTGTCTTTTCGCGCTGATGAATGTTCTGTCGCTTGTTTTCCCAGTAGCGTTTGTCGCGCACAATGTCCTGCAGATACTTGTCGCTCTGTATATAGTCGCTTCCAACTATGTCGCTCGCGTCTTTTATCACCTCTTCGGGCAGTCCTATCTTGCGAGCTATCTCTATTGCAAACGAGCTTCCGGGGTTGCCTATCGAGAGCTGGAACAGCGCCTTCATCTGCTGGCGGTCGTATAGCATTGCTCCGTTTACCACTCCTTCGTGGTCTTCGGCAAAGTGCTTCAGGTTCTGATAGTGGGTGGTTATTATGCCGTAGGCCTGTTTGTTGCAGAACTGCTTCAGCACGGCTTCGGCTATGGCACCGCCAATCTGCGGCTCCGTGCCCGTACCAAACTCGTCGATTAGCAGCAGAGTGCTGTTGTTGGCAAACTTCATCATGTACTTCATGTTCATGAGGTGGCTCGAGTATGTACTCAGGTCGTTCTCTATGCTCTGCTCATCGCCTATGTCGATAAGAATGTTCTTGAATATTCCTGTGTGTGAGCGGTCGCCTACGGGGATTGACAGTCCGCACTGAAGCATGTATTGCAGCAGTCCGGCCGTCTTCAGGCAAACCGACTTTCCTCCGGCGTTAGGGCCCGATATTATCAGTATGCGCTTGTCTTTGGTCAGCATTATGTCGAGCGGCACAACCTTCTTGTCCTGCTTTTCTAACGACAGCTGCAACAGCGGATGGCGTGCCTGAATCCAGTCTATGTGGGGTTTCTTCCCGACTTCCGGCTCAATGCCTTTTATCAGCCGTGCCAGTTCGGCCTTGGCGCGTATCATGTCTATCGTTGCCAGAAACCTGTACGACTCCAGTATGGGCTTTACGTGCGGACGTACAAGTTTAGAGAAATCTGTCAGTATGCGTATTATCTCGCGGCGCTCCTCGGCTTCAAGCTCTCTCACCTTGTTGTTGGCCTCAACCACCTCGGTAGGCTCAATAAACACGGTCTTGCCCGATGCCGACTCGTCGTGTACTATACCTTTAATCTTGCGCTTCAGTCCCTGCGTTACAGGTATCACCAGTCGGCCGTCGCGTATGGCAGGCGTAACGTCCTTGTCAACCAGACCTTCGCTCTGTGCCGAGCGCAGTATGCTGTATAGCGTGCGCGATATGCTGCCTTCGGTGCGCGACAGCTCACGCCTTATGTTTTGCAGCTCGACCGATGCGCTGTCTTTCACCTTTCCAAACTTGTCGAGTATCTGGTCGATGCGCTGTATCAGTTGCGGAAATGTTATAATGTCTGCCGTCAGGCGGTGAAGCGCGGGGTAGGGGTATGTCCTTTCTTCCCCGTCGTCGCTGCCGTCCGTGCGGTTAAGATAGTTGACGATGTTGCATATCGTCTCGAGCGAACGCCTGAGGTCAAACAGTTCGCCCTCGTCGAGATGAGTGCCTTCAAGTCGCAGGCGTGCCACCGACTCGCGCACGTCGAAGAAATATTGCATCGGAAAGTCGTCGGCTTCTTCTTGCAGCCGTCTGAACTCTTTCACCTGTTGCAGCCATTCGTTTATCACTTCTGCGTCGCTCGAGAATGTCATGTTGTCTATTCTCTCCTTGCCGAGTGTACTGAGGCAGCGCTCGCGCAGAAGCGTGCGGATTTCATCGAATCCTATCTTAGTTTCAAACGTCTTTGGGTAAATCATGCTGCAAAGGTAGTGCAACCCTGCTGAAATGCCAAATAAAATCATCACATCTTTATATCGTGCGCATGTATGGAGCATTGATTTTCGCCGTGTCGCAGCATAAGAGTTGCCAAACTTCAGGCTTTAATCATGTCTGTTTTACGTTTTAAAATATGTCTTTTCGCAGCATGATATGTGCCCTTTTGTATCTTAAAAGGCATCCTTTTGCCTTCTGAAAGGTGCCCTTTTGCCGTATGAAATGTATCCTTTTGTATGTTGAAAGATGCTCTTTCGGCAGCACGCAGGTGTCTTTTTTATATTTCTCGGTTGTTGTTTTTTGCTTACAGTGCATATCCGTTCATATTGCCTTTTTCATGTTTTCTGTATGTAAAGCATATAAATTCATTGCCGTTGACGCCTTTTCCTGATTTCGATAGATATGTTTTTTGCTTATTCCTGTCGGAAGTTGACTTCTGGTAATCCTTTTACTGATATTGGTTGACTTTAATACTAAAAAAGTTTTGTTAAAAACTCGTCACTCGTCACAATGCGGTTTAACTCGTTGAATGTCAGCTTGATAAGGCGTGACGAGTTGATTTCTCAACTCATCACATCCCGTCATTTTCGCCCTTTTTTGCCCGAAAATCTTCACGTTTCGGCTAGTTGTGATGAGTAGTGTGACGAGTTGATTGTCAGTGTGTTAAGCCCTGATGTGACGAGTGATGAGTTTTTAACAAAAACTTTTCTCGTTTCTCGCCATGTCCGGCATCAACGCATGCTTTTAAGCCATCTAAAAGCGTATGAAATCACCATGAAAACAAGAAAAACACACTTTTTTTGAAAAAAAGTCGCCAAAAAATTTGGAGATTACATAAAAAACCCTTACCTTTGCACTCGCTTTTGAGACACAAAGCTTGTCGATCCGACAAAGGAGAGATGGTAGAGTGGTCGATTACAACGGTCTTGAAAACCGTCGTGCTGAGAGGCACCGGGGGTTCGAATCCCTCTCTCTCCGCTGAACGTGCTGGACAGAAATGGTCAGCAAACGGACAAAAAGCTACA
>OGFB01000010.1_pt1 | contig 158019 bp, 142 predicted proteins | sample 1570801 | NCBI WGS metagenome assembly OGFB01 (sample SAMEA2581969, study PRJEB24529) | metagenome | biome: Human gut stool | place: China | collected 2011 | reverse complement strand
GATTTACACTCGGATATTTCTGATTAGTTTTGGTTGTTCTATGGTTATAAATACAATCCTGGAACACGTAATCGTCTATATATTCAACACTTTCGGGCAACGTGATATCCTCTAAAGATTTACATGAATAAAAAGCACTCCAGTCTATACGGGTAAGCTTGTCATTCCAAGCAATATCCTTAAGTGCCGTACACTCAAAGAATGCTCCATTTCCAATAGTCTCAAGGTTTGCGCCCAAAGTCAGCTTCTCTAAAGCCGTACAGCCTTGGAACATCTTTACGCCTATCTCTTTATAAGAATCAGGAATAGTAACTTCTGTCAGTGAAGTACATCCCTGAAATGCACCCGAAGCAAAAGAAACAACATGGTCAGGAAGCACAAGAACAGACAGTTTTGCACAATCTAAAAACGCCTGGATTTTTACTATCTGCAAAGCACTCAGGCCTGACATATCCAAGTTGGTTAATCCGCACCCGCAAAATGCCCCTTTACCGATGGTCTCTAAAGAAGTATTGAAACGGATGTCACTAAGTTGAGAACATTCTACAAAAGCATTCGTGCCAATCTCCTTCAATGATACAGGAAACGATATTTCCGTAAGTGACGAACACAACTTAAAAGCCTCCTCGCCTATTGTCTCTACCTTGTCACCAAAGGTAACAGACGACAGACTATAGCAGCTGTTAAACGCTCCGTCAGGCACAGATGTAACCTCTGCCGGAATAATAATTTTATCTATTGCAGCACAGTTATAAAAGACAGAATTGCCCATACTCTTCAGCGAGGTTGGCAAAACCACATTCTTCAGTTCTGTGCAGCTTGAAAAGCCGGCACGTCCTATAGTTTCAAGACCATCAGGCATCACAACTTTTTCAAGAGAGGTACAATCCAGGAATGCGCCGGCGCCAATAGTCTTTACATTCTCTCCAATCACGATGCTCTTAACGTTCGTATTACCGTCAAAAGCATAGTCTGCAATCTCATTAACACCTTTCAGATTTGCATCAGAATTCATGTCGATGTCTGTCTCATCACCCTTCCAGCTCTCAAGCACAGTCTTGTCATCAGACAGTTTGTAAGATGTTTCGGGGTATCCTTGTGCAAAAACTGAAGATGCAGCACAAAGAAGTATTGCCGCAAATGCACATCTACGCAAATTAAATCTCCTGATTCTTTTCTGCTCTAAAAAATAAGTATATTTTTCCATACACTTTTTTATCTTTAGTTAAACAATTGACTGCAGAGCTTTATCGTAACCATTTTTCGAATTAACCCATATACTAATACCAGACTTGTTTTAAGAGGCATCAACAAAATTCCATTTTATAACAGCCATAAAAATACGGCTACATGACACACATCCGACAAATGTATCAAAAAAGGAAATAAGTTTCCAAATATATAACATTTTCTATATGAAACAAGATAATGTCACCATAAAATACAATAAATTAAACAATTATTTTGTAATTAAGTGGAGAAACGACGCTTCCTGTCAGCAATAAATGTCTTATGGAGACATCTATCTACAACGTTCGCAACCTTTATATAATATAAGGTATGATAAGCAATCTCCTGCCCCATCATTTTACAGACCAGCAAACGATAAAGATCAAAATCCATACATTAAAATAACATGTTATCGCTATCGTTTAATATAGGATGCAGCCCAACATTGTAAATTCAAAAAATGTTTTTTTTGTTTTGCATTGCTCTCTCCTTTCATTATCTTTGCATAGTCAAAAAACAAGATAAACAAAGAAATTATGAAAGTAACTGGATTTTTAGACCACTGCAACATCAACGTAACTGACATCGAACGCAGCATTAAATTCTACGAAGAGGCAGTAGGACTGCACGTCAATTCACGTATGGAAGCGAAAGACGGCTCGTTTATTATAGTAAAACTTACAGACGACAAAGGTCTGTATGAACTTGAACTCACTTGGCTTAAAGACCATCCGCAGCCATACGAGCTGGGAGACAACGAGAGCCACATCTGTTTCAGAGTTGCAGAAGACTATAATGAGGTGTTTGAATTCCACAAGTCAAAAGGATGGGTTTGTTATGAAAACCATGACATGCATCTCTACTTCATCAACGACCCTGACGGATATTGGATCGAAATTCTACCGGTAAAGAATAAAAGCGACAAATAACATTTGCGACAGAATAACACAAAAATTTGCCAATTATATTTGTATAGTCTGCCTATACAAAAAAGTATTTTGCACATACTTTCACTAAAAACGCAGCCTTACGCAATGGCGCATGATATTATTATGTCATACAAAATAAAAAGAGGTAAAAGACGCATATTGTCTTTTACCTCTTTTATATTATAGCATTCGCCAGAAATTACATTTCAGTTGCCTTCAGCTGTTCTGCAACCTCATCATTAATTTTCTTTGCGAAATCTTCCTTAGTCATTGTACCCTGGTCGCCCTGTCCCTGCTTTCTTACAGCAACAGTGCCGTCAGCCTGCTCTTTCTCGCCTACAACAAGCATATAAGGAATACGCTTCATCTCGTTGTCACGTATCTTACGTCCGATTTTCTCGTTGCGGTCATCAACAATTGTGCGCACTCCAACTGAATCGAAATACTTAGAAAGCTGAGCTGCATAGTCGTTGAACTTCTCGCTGATAGGCAGAATTGCCACCTGATCAGGTGTCAGCCACAACGGGAAATGACCTGATGTATGCTCAATAAGCACGGCAGTGAAACGCTCGAGTGAACCAAACGGAGCACGATGAATCATCACAGGTGTCTTCTTCGTGTTGTCATCGTCTGTATATTCAAGCTTGAAGCGCTCCGGCAGGTTATAGTCAACCTGGATTGTTCCGAGCTGCCAGCGACGGCCGATGGCGTCCTTAACCATAAAGTCGAGCTTAGGACCATAGAATGCAGCCTCGCCATACTCTATCTTGGCGTTCAGGCCTTTCTCCTTACATGCATCGATAATAGCCTGCTCTGATTCAGCCCAAACCTCGTCCGAGCCTATGTATTTCTCGTGGTCGTTAGGATCGCGCAGAGAAATCTGAGCCTCAAAGTCAGTAAAGTTGAATATTGAGAACACCGTGTTAATGATATCCATTACTCGCAAGAACTCGTTCTTTACCTGGTCAGGACGGCAGAAGATGTGGGCATCATCCTGAGTGAACGAGCGTACACGTGTAAGTCCGTGGAGCTCACCGCTCTTTTCATAGCGGTAAACAGTGCCGAACTCAGCAATACGCAAAGGCAGGTCACGATATGAACGCGGCTTCCATGCAAACACTTCGCAGTGGTGAGGGCAGTTCATCGGCTTCAGCATGTATTCCTCATCGTCCTCAGGAGTATGTATCGGCTGGAAAGAGTCCTTACCGTAATGAGCATAGTGACCTGAAGTTACATAAAGATTCTTGCTTCCGATATGCGGAGTTATAACCTCCTGATAGCCGTAGCGCTTCTGTATACGGCGCAGCATATCCTGAAGGCGCAGGCGCAACTCTGTTCCTGCAGGCAGCCAGATTGGCATACCCTTGCCCACACGCTCAGAGAACATAAACAGCTCCATCTCCTTACCTATCTTGCGGTGGTCACGTTTCTTGGCCTCCTCAAGCATAACGAGATACTCGTCGAGCATCTTTTTCTTCGGGAAAGAGATTCCGTATATACGCGTCATCTGCTCGCGCTTTGCGTCACCGCGCCAGAATGCTCCTGCAACGCTTGTTATCTTTATCGCCTTAATAGCGCCAGTGCTTACGATGTGCGGACCTTTACAAAGGTCTGTGAACTTACCCTGAGTGTAAGTTGTAATCTCACCGTCGGCAAGATCCTGCTCTATATGCTCGCACTTATAGTCCTGACCGTCGGCCTTAAACTCCTTCAAGGCGTCTGCCTTAGATATTTCTTTTCTTACAACCGGCTCGTCTTTTGAGGCCAGTTCCTTCATTTTCTTTTCTATCTTCTCGAAGTCGCCTTCCTTTATGACATCGCCTTCCTTCGGCATAACGTCATAGAAGAAACCGTTTTCTATAGCAGGACCGAAGCCAAACTGTATGCCCGGATACAACTCCTGAAGAGCCTCTGCCAGCAAATGGGCTGATGTATGCCAAAATGCATGCTTGCCTTCCTCGTCCTCCCATTTGTAAAGCTCTATCTTTGCATCCTCGTTAATAGGGCGATTAAGTTCCACTGTCTCACCGTTTACGCCGCAAGCCAACACGTTGCGCGCCAAAGCCGGCGATATGCTTTCTGCAATCTGAAGCCCCGTTACACCCTGTTCATACTCACGAACAGAACCGTCGGGAAATGTGATTTTTATCATAACAGCTTTTGTTTAAATCTATTTTGGGCACAAATTTAACCATTTATTTCTTGACATGATACATTTTATAGTAAAATTTTGCAAACCAGTGTATTTTTATCACGCATTTATAAATAAAATGTAGATGCATTAATGGTCATGCAATTTTCTTACAGACAAAAGCGTAGACATTAATAATATATATATTCACGCAGAAATGCATATACGGGCACTCTCCGTTATGCCTTGAAATAAAGCGGACGATATAATAATTTTCATAAAAAAGTATTCTTCGATTAAACCAAAAGCAGTTTTATCAGTCTTATAATTGTAAACGGATTAAGACTACTGCTCTAAACGGCGTAAGGTACCAACCGAACAGAGTCAGTTGTATCCCAATAAATCAGAATAATAAACTTAAAAGTAGAAACTTATGAAAAAAATTATTATGTCTCTGGCCATAGCATTCATGGCAATAATGCCTACAATGGCACAGAACAACAAAGTTGAGAAGAAACAGCTTACACCGGAAGAGAGATTTGAGCGCAAGGCTAATGCTCTGTCTGACAAGATGATGCTTGACGACGCCGCAAAGGCAAAGTTCGTACCGATGTATACAGAATACCTAAAGGAGCTTAAAGATGTATGCCCCAATAAAGAGGTTGCCAAGAAGCCTTGCTCAGAACTTACGGAAAAAGAAATTAGCGAACTTATAGAAAAGCGCTTTGACGCCAGACAGAAACGCCTTGACGTTGAAAAGAAATATTATAAGAAATTTAAGACTGTGCTAAACGCACGCCAGTTGCAGCAGGTGTTCTGTAAAAACGGAAAAGGCAAACGTGCCTGCGCAAAATTCTCACCCCGTATGAACTGTAAAAACAACAAAGCATTCAAGCGCGGCCCACAAAATATGCGTCAGTGCAAAGGCGTATGCCCGGGCAATCAGGCAAACTGCGCCGGCAAGGAATGTAATAACAAAGAATGTCCCAATAATAAATAACATTGTTGTATAATTCCCCTCATATTTTTATGTCTTAATAATTTATAAGGCTTAAAATATGAGGGATTTCTGTTTCCATAAGTCACATCTGCCTATGCCATAAGATTATGCTGCATCTAAGATGTCTTGCATCAAATGCTTCTGTATTATTCCGGCGTATCTAAGCCACAGGCACTCTTACAAATTTGCGTTTAAGCCTTATTGTCTGCACTGTCTTTTGATTTATATTCATTATTACAGAAAAAAAGACAAAAAAGAAGGAAAACCAGACTACCGACTGATAATTTTTTATACCTTTGCAGTATAACATAATCGCAGACAACACCTTATGGACTATTCTATATACAGTTTTTCATTATGCATAGCCCTGCCGTTGATGATATTCTTCGGCTTTTATTTTTTATTGGCGCACACGCCCGACAAGGCTATCTTCAGCAATTATATACGTTCACGGCGCATCATGGGAATAGCCATGCTGCTGCTCGCCGCCAACTATTCGGTACATTTCTTTTACGGCATAAGGTTTAAGAATGTCAATGCCGCCATACTGATGAACCTCTCAACCTATTTTCTGTGCTACTGGCTCTTCAGTTCGGCACTCACAACACTGCTCGACCGCTTCTACATCACATACCGCCGACTGCTCACCCACATCTGTCTCTGGCTGCTGTTCTCCGTGCTTTCGGCCATTGTTCTGCTTATGCTGTCCGAGGGCATAGCCCAAAAGACCGGACTGCTTATCATGGCCACATGGCTCGTGATCTACGGCTTGACTCTTGCCCGCAGGCTCATCCTGGCATACCGCAGGGCGGTAAAGATTTTCGACGACACTCATTCCGACAACATCGGGGCCTACATACGCTGGCTCTCCGTCTTCACCTATTGGGCCGTCGTGTTTGGCGTTGGCTGCGGCCTGCTCACGTTCCTGCCCGACAAATACATCTATGTGTGGATACTTTCGTCGATACCTTTCTACATTTACCTGTTCCACTGTTACCATAACTACATGCTCTTCTATGAGAAGGTTGAGAATGTCATGGAAAGCGAGATTGCTTCTGAAGACGACATCCTGTGCGATGCCGATGCCGGTGAAATCTGCAGCGACGACTTGCCTACGTGCCATGCCGATATTGCAGATAATATAAAGAAATGGATTGAGAATGAAGGCTATCTCATACAGGGACTTACGATAAAGGAACTTGCCGAAACCCTGCATACCAACCGCACCTATCTCTCTGTCTATATCAATACATCGCTCAACACAACCTTCCGCGACTGGATAACTCAACTGCGCATAGACTATGCAAAGCAAAGAATGGCCAACCATCCCGACCAAAAGATCACCGAGATAGCCGAAGCCTCAGGCTTCCTCTCGCAGAGCCACTTTATGAAGACTTTTAAAGACAAGGAAGGATGCTCACCAGCAAAATGGAGAAAGACAAAGAATAATTCATAATTCACAATTATTTCCAATCACCACAAGTAGCATATCCGCCAGAGCATTAGCCTTATTGCTTCTCTGAAACAATTCTCCCTACAAGCGGCATATACCAACAAGACTAATGTGCCGGCTGATTTGTAATCTGCCGGAATTAAGTATAAGGATTTTTCAATCCGCTTGCTTCCTATTTTTTTGATTAATAGGTATGAGTTTCGGATTACAGAAACTTATGGCAGCTATACAAAATAAATCCACCTAATTAGTGGACTATTGCAAATAATTTACTATCTTTGCCACGTGAACAATATGGGAAGAAATGGAGATACATTTTGATAAAGACTATTTGCGCCAGTTGTACGAAAAAGGTAAGACCACCGACAAAAAGCACCGATTTCAACCACATATCATAACACGCTACCAGTTACGCATTAAAGTGCTGGAATTGGCAGAGAGTGTTGAAGAACTTTACGCAATCAACTCGCTTCACTATGAAGTACTGAAAGGCGATAAAGCAGGCATCTCCTCAATTCGTGTGAACGACCAGTACCGTATAGAGTTCACTGTAGAACAAGTATCATCGGAAACGGTGGTTACTATTTGCAATATACTGGAATTGTAGAACCATTATAAATAATATGATTATGGTAAAACACATCTGTCAACGCCCCATACATCCGGGCGAACTCCTTAAGGAAGAAACTGAAGAGCGCAAACTGTCACAGCGCAAGCTGGCAGAACAGATGGGCATTTCATACAAAATGCTGAACGACATACTTAACTGTCGCCGTCCTGTCACGGCCCAGACGGCCATGCTGTTTGAAGCAGCATTGGGCATCAGTGCTTCGCTACTGATGAAAATGCAGATCGACTGCAGTATGAGGCAGGCCGCCGAAACCCCGTCGTTCATGGAGCGGCTCAAGCAGGTGCGCAAACACGCCGCCATGCTTTAGACTGCTTACATGCCTAAATCTTCCCGTCTCGCCATATTCCACAAAATGAATATGCCGGGACGGGAAATTTTATTGTGCCGGCTTATTAGCAATAGCCCGTAGGGCTACACTTTTGTAACCGGGTGTGGCGAAGCTCAGCGAAGCCACGCCCGGTTGTCTTACAAGGCGAAGCATGCACCCGAAGAGGTGCTACTTTAAAACATGTTTTCTGAAAGAGTGCCTTTTTGTAAAAAGTATCACCACTTCGGGTGATTTTTCTCGTGCCTTTGCATCCGTGGGTGTGCCACCCACGGTTACGGAAGTGTAGCCCTTCGGGCATCTCTTAGCAAATGTGCCAGTTGATTTGTAAACCGACAGAACATTTGTCTTGCTGTTTTTTAAAACCGACGATTATCGGATTACACAAAAAACTCTATGGTTTCCGGTCAGAAAACAGGCCGTTTATCACACAAAAGTGGCCGAGTTACGATGCAAAAACATATCACTAACAGTCTGAAACAAAAGCTAAGCCGGAGGACTAACAATCATCAGCATTACGACACAAATATATCAAATCAATAACACAAACAGCCGTAAAAGTTACGATTTTTACGGCTGTAAAACTACTCCTTCTCCAGGAGGAACATAAATGGTATAAAAAGGCGCTTTGCCCAGTCGGTCTCAGTATGAGCCATGCCTGCATAATAATTTGTTGTCCAATAAGGCACATGCCACCCTTTTCTGCGCAAGACATCGTCTATTTTCTGCTGATAAGGGGCATAATATGAGTCAAGAGTCTTGTCTCCATAATCTATGTATATCTTCGACCTGTTGGCCTCGGGCAGCTTTTCTTCAAGATATCTGCAAAATGCCGGAGCCGCAATCTCCGTATTACGGATGTTCATCAGTTTTGAGGTTACCATGAGCGTGTGCATCGAAAGACAAGCTGCACCGCCAAACACATCGGGGTATTCGCACAAGCCGTAGAGAGAAATCAGTCCGCCCATGCTTGACCCCATGAGAAAGGTGTGTTCACGGCCTTTATTTGTAGAGAAATTCTTGTCTATATATGGTTTCAGCTCATTTACGATGAACTTCAGATAGCTGTCTGCATTCATCCTCGAGGCGTCAAGTTCTTTGTCGAACTCACAAAATTCTGCTTCAGACATATAGTTAAGCGTCTTCTGCGGAAAATAATCATGAAATCTGCTTTCAGCAATATTCCACACTCCTACAACTATGCAGTCTCGTATTTTGCCTTCAGCCATCAATGCCGAGGCATTCTCGTCAACCTTCCATTCCTGATGATTCCACGTTGCCTCCGCATCAAAAAGCATCTGCCCGTCGTGCATATACACAACATCGTATCTTTTCTGTGAAGAATAATTCTCAGGAACCCACACATAAACGTTTCTTGCCTGAATAAGTGAAGTGGGAAAATTCTTATACTCGTATAACTTTCCTCCGGAAACGCCGGCATCGACCACAACCATGCCATCACCTGCCGCATTGGCGCACAGCATCTTTGTCAACAACAAAGCAATAAAAAGTTTTTTCATAATCTATATTTCATTCACTAAAAAACAATAGTTCCATGCAGACAATCGGATAAGGCAATAAAGCCATAGGGACATGAGTCCGACGCAACGAATTGCAAAATATACGATAACGAATCATCATGTTTTTCATCTGCGGCATCAAAGCGGCAGTATTATCATATAAGACATTTTAAGGGCAAGCCTCGCGAGCAAGGCCGCATCACTTCTTATTGCTGTATTTCTTTATGATACTATATGCATTATACAGGCCTAATTCGCCCGCCTTGCTAAGGTCGCGTATGCCCTCTTCGGTTTTCTTCAGGTTAATGTTTGCAATGCCCCGGTTATAATATGCCTCAGCAAAATTGGGATCAAGCTCAATGGCCTTTGTATAGTCAGCAACAGCCTTAACATAGTCTTTACTTACAGCATGCAGATTGCCGCGGTCGTAATAAACATAGGGATTATGCGGGCTCAGGCTTATCGCCTTGTCGAGGTCGGCCATGGCATTCAGCGTCAGCAATCCGACATCCTTACCTTGCGATGCCTCAAACTCGTTCATGCGGGCCTGACACACCGCACGCTGCCAATAAGCCATGGCAGATGTGCTGTCGGTAGTGATATAAACAGTCAGGTCGCTTATAGCGTCGGCATAATTCTGCACCACGGTATTTGCCACGGCACGCTGAATAAGAAGTCCCTTCTCCTTAGCAATGTTACGTGATGCGCCGATAGCCGCCGACAACGAGTCGATTACAGCAAACACGGCCTTGTTCTCGTCTTCGGTAAGAGTCTTTACATCACAGCGCACATACAACTTGCGCAAAGGCTTCTGCCTGAGGTTGAACTGCTCCACATCGCGGTCGTAAGCCTGATAAGACTTTACGCCGTTGTCATACTGGCTGAACGACAGCTGGAACATTGGCAGGAACACGGCGTCAATCTTACGGTTCTGCACACGTCCGCGGTATGACGAAGAGTATTCATGAGTGACGGCATTGTCGTCTGCCACGACAAGCTGGTTATACTTGTCGAAATCAATCTCGCTCTTCTTGCGCACCTCGTGCTTTTTCTTCTTGCTCCAGCGCGGCTGAACACCATAATGCTTGTTCATCTGCGCCTTGAATATGCGGAACTCGTCAAGTTCGGCCTTGGCCGTCATGCCAAGTTTACGGTAGCATCTTGCACGGCTGTTAAGACCAACCCAGAAATTAGGATACTGGTTGATGATAGTGGTATAGTCACGTATGGCTCCCCGTATGTTTCCTGTGCGTTCGAGCAATATGGCACGGTTGTAAATGGCCATCACATTGTTGGGCTCCATGCTTATAACATAGTCGAAGTCTTCAATTGCCCTGTTGTCATCACCTACCATCACACGCAGCTGGCCACGGTTGTAATGGGCAAGAAAGTTGTTGGGATCAATCTCTATGGCCTTGTCGTAGTCGGCCATGGCACCTCGCAGATTATTATAGTTATAACGGGCCAAGGCACGGTTAACATAATTGTTAGCCGTATTGGGCTTAAGATGTATGGCCTTGGACAGCTGTGCGTCGGCGTCTTTCCATTTCTGCTGCGAAAGACTTATCATGGCACGCATTGTCCATGCGTCGCCGTCGTAAGGGTCAAGTTCAAGACTCTTGTCAAGATATTTGGCACAGCCCACGGTGTCTTTCTGCTGGAGGCAGACCTCGGCCTTAAGTGAATACGTCTTCGAATAATTCTTCCACATATTCATCATCGAGTCGAGATCGGCGTTGGCCTTGTCGTAGTCCTTCTCCTCTATCCTGCACAGCACACGATTGTACCACAGATTCTTGCTGTAAGGATTAAATTCGAGCGTCTTGTCATAGTCGGATATTGCCTCGCTAAACCTGTTTTGCTTGATAAAGCACAAGCCTCTGAGTTCGTAGATGTCAGACACATAAGGATTTATCCTGATTGCCTCAGTACAGTCTTTTTCCGCACCGACATAGTCATCAAGATAAAACTTTGCCACAGCCCTGAAAAACCACGGCTCATAAAGATAAGGCTTAGAAAGGATGGCCTGATTAAAGTATTGTATGGAGAGAACGTAATCCTCGTAATAAAGCGCGCTCCTGCCGACATCAATGAGCCGGTCGGTACGAAACTGTGCCGACGCTCCTACAGATGCCAATAATAGCAGCAGCGATATTACGAACTTACGCATAACAACCTTTCAGAATAAACTACAAATACCTACAAGCCCAAAAATCAGACGAAAAGCCGGAAGGGCTTATCGTCTGGCAACCTTAGTGCGATAGCTGCAGCGAAAACGTCCCTGCAGAATAGCCTTCAGCTTGCTCTTTATCAGCTGACGGCGCAAAGGCGACACACGGTCGATAAACATCTTTGCGTCGAGATGATCAAACTCGTGCTGCATAACACGGGCCAGATAACCCTCAACCCACTCATCGTGCTCATTGAAATCGGCATCCATATACTTAACATGTATGCGTGTTGCACGCTTTACGCTCTCATGGATGCCAGGGATTGAGAGGCAGCCCTCTTCCATTGAAACGACCTCGCTGTCGTCAACCTCAACAATATGGGGGTTGATGTAAGCACGGCGGAAGTCCTTGTATTCAGGATATTCTTCCGACAAGACGTCAAGGTCGATAACAGCCAGACGTATATTAAGTCCCACCTGAGGAGCAGCCAGTCCGACACCGTCTGACTCGGTAAGCGTCTCAAACATATTGTCTATGAGCTCCTTCAAGCCCGGATAATCAGCATTAATATCCTGTGACTCCTTACGCAGCACAGGATGTCCGTAAATATATATAGGTAATATCATTATCTTCTTCTAACAGATTCTAAATAGCTTTGCAATATTATCGTGGCACTTATCTCGTCGACAAGCGCCTTGTTCTGCCGTGCTTTTTTATGCAGACCGCCGTCAATCATCGCCCTGTGAGCCAGCACGGAAGTAAAACGTTCATCATAAAATTCAATCGGGATTTCTGGATAAGCCTTGCGCCAGCGGTTTACAAACTGTACCACTCTTGCCATATTCTCACTTGGCCTTCCGTCCGGTTGCTTAGGCTCACCTATTACAATCCGCTCTACGGGTTCTTTTTTAATATAATCCGTCAAAAAGCTGAACAGTTCAGACGTGGCAACTGTTACCAGTCCGCCTGCTATAATCTGAGCCGGATCGGTAACAGCCAGTCCTGTCCGTTTCTTGCCGTAATCAATCGACAGTATACGGGCCACAATTATTTCTGATTAAACAGTAACCATGCGTCAGGATACTCAGAACGCAATTCGTTACGGCTACGCACAGCGTCGGTCTTGATGTCGAACGTACCGGCAACGACACGATACATCTGATTTGAAGAATTGTATGCGATCTGTGCATCATAGCCACGGCTCTTCAGCGTGCTCTGCAATCCTTCAGCATTAGCCTGTACAGAGAAAGAACCTACAACGACGCTGAAGTTTTTAAGTCCTGCACCGCTGACAACAGACAGGCTCTCCTGACGTACAGGCACATTGTCTACATTGTCAACAACAACCGTTTCTGTTGCAGGCTTCTCAACAACCGGAGTAACAACAGCTATCTCCTCGCTGCCTTGATTCTGAACTGCAGTCTGCTCTTCCTGAGCCTTAGCTTTCTCATAAGCTTTTCTGTAAGCGCTCTCTGATGATTTACAACCAGTGAATGCCAACGCCACACAAAGGCCGGCGCACAATACAGTGTACTTTTTCATAATTTCCCTTATCTTATTATTTAGAAATTAAACATATTTTCTACGTAATATTGTGCGAAATTACACAAAAACAGCCAAAAACTCTGACAAACCGCACATAAAGTTTGTTAAATAAAAGAAATACGCCCTTTCAGACAAAAAAAACCGGTAAAAACGTTGGTATTTAAGAAATAATCATTAAATTTGCTTACGAACAAAATCAAAGCACCAACGGCAGAAAAGCCTAAACAAAGACGACTGCCCACATGCCGAGAGAAATTATTATTCACATAATTAAAAATCAAAATTTATGAAAACACTAGGTTACATCGGCGCATTCTTAGGAGGCGCAATCGCCGGAGCTGCAGTAGGTCTGCTTCTGGCACCCGAAAGAGGAAAAGACACTCGCGAGAAAATAACTGACGCAATTGACGATTTCTGCCAAAAGCACAATATCAAGCTGAGCCGCAAAGAAATGAGCGACCTCGCATCAGATATTAAAGACGCAACTGAGGCTGAAGAAGTTTAACAAACAGCTGACAAATGTTCTCAAGCGATAAAAACATTGAAACAATAGGCCAACTGGTAGAGTTGGTGAAACATCGCATCGGGCTTCAGGGTGAATACCTGAAGCTCGAAATTACAGAAAAGACAGTGAGGCTGATTACTGCCATACTGCTCTTTACGCTGTTTTCGCTGATACTCATCGCAATACTCATATATGTGTCGTTTGCCATCGTATTTGCGATGGCGCCGTCTATGGGCTTCCCTGCCGCATTCGGAATAATGGCATCGTTCTACATATTAATCTTTGTATTGCTGACAATTTTCAGAAAAAGCCTAATAGAGAAACCGCTCGTAAGATTCATAACTAGTCTGTTAACAGAATAAGCACATGGACAACGCCACAAAACCACAGACATATAACAGCATAAGCGAAATAAGAGAACGCAAAGAGGCCATTCTTGCTGAAATGAGAAAAGACAATGCCGACATTGGCAAAAAATGGAAAAGCTTGTTTCAGAAATCACCAGAAAGAAAGAAGGGCATCACCGTGGCGTCTGTAATAAGCACAGGTACGGGTCTTATCGACGGTTTCTTGTTCGTATGGAAGATATACCGTAAATTCAAGAAACGGTAACATATCTGACAGTATCATTTTCACACAACGGTCATCCTGCATATCTGTTTCGTACAGAATATGCAGCAATGTGTGCAAACCGTTTTTATGCAAGCACCGGCACAAAAACCAAGGATTTAAGTATGTATTTACATACGACACCAGATATTAAGCCACAACCGGCCATTATGCCATATACGGTTTAATCACGCAAGCAAGCCGACATCTTCTGCCGTCTTTTTGTTTTCTATTGTGTCTTTCTCCGTTTATCCTGATGCTACACCCACTACTCCTGCAAAAAAATCTAATGAAAATCAGCTCAATATAAAACAAAATTAAGACCGGATCCTAAACCGATTTAGGTTCAGAAAGGAAAGACACAATACGCAAACAATAAATCCATGCAGAAATCATACTCATGACAACGCCATGACAACGTCCGACCAGCCATCAAAATATTTAAGTTTCGTCTGACTGCATACACAAAGAAAAGAACATTGAACATAAAAAATTTAAGCCAGCACCGGCCTGCTTATAACACGCAAAAAGCACGCCTCTACTGACTTAAACCCGTGTCCCTAAAACTTACGGACACAAAAAAAAGGAGTACCGCTGTACTCCAACCTTGTTAACCTTAAATCTAATACTATGAAAAACACGATGCAAAGGTATGCATTAAATCCCATACTTCCAAATATCAGTGTAAAAAATACATCCTATTTATACACTTTTAACACTTTAAGCCCATTTGAGGGGCTAAATCTCAATAATCTGACCATCGTAAGCCAAATTTATATCTTCAGGCAATATGCCGTTAGTCTCACTATGCAGGCCGATATCATGCCCCATATGCGTAAAATATGTATGTTCAGCACCTACCCTTCTTGCAAAGGCAATTGCGTCTGCAACAGTCTGATGGGAATGATGTTCGGGGGCAAAGCGCAGCGCATTGACAACAAGCGTCTTTACCCCGCTGAAATAAGAAAATTCGCTCTCGCTGATTGTCTTCATGTCTGTTATGTAAAGCAGGCGGCCTATTCTGTATCCAAGAATTGGCATCTTGTCGTGCATCACCTTTACAGGCATAATATCAAAATCTCCAATGCGCAATGACTCATGGGGCTCTATTGTGTTGAGATTAATCTTCGGCACACCAGGATATTTGTTTTCATCAAAACAATAAGGCATTGTATGCATCAGTCCGTCGGCGGTATGCTTATCGGAATAGACATTAACCTCTCCGAACTGGCAGAACGGGCGGAGATCATCTAATCCGCCAACATGGTCATAATGAATATGGGTCAGCAATACGGCATCAATCTTTCTGAACTCAAGTCCAAGCATCTGTTCCCTGAAGTCAGGGCCACAGTCGATAACAACTCTTGTATTGTCCGTTTCAATCATGGCAGACGCCCTCAGGCGCTTGTCATGCGGATCATTGCTCGTACAGACCTTGCACTTGCAGCCTATAGTCGGCACTCCAACCGAAGTGCCCGTTCCAAGAAAAGTGAGTTTCATTGTCAGATTATATTCACTTCTGGAACAATATCAATGCCAAACTTGTCCTTCACGTCACGCTTTATGGCATCACAGAGTGCAACAATATCCTTACCCTCGGCACCGCCTCTGTTGACAAGCACCAGCGCCTGACGCGAATGAACGCCCGCCTTACCGAGAGACTTGCCCTTCCAGCCGCATTGGTCAATCATCCATCCGGCAGGAATTTTCTCATTATTATCATCAACGCTATAATGAGGCACATTGCCAAACCTGGCCACAAGTTCCTCATATTTTGCTTTCGGTACAACAGGATTCATAAAGAAACTTCCGGCATTGCCTTCAACCTTAGGATCAGGAAGTTTCTCGTTACGTATGTCTATTATCACGTTGCGGAGCTGCTCTGCCGTAGGAACCTTTATGTTGCGCTTCTCGAGTTCAGCCCTTATATTGCCATAATCAAGGCATGGACAGAACACTTCTGAAAGTTTGTAGGTTACATATGTTATCACGAAGCGGTTGCGCCACTCGCCCTTGAACTTGCTCTTGCGGTAAGCATATTCACATTCTTCGTTTGTAAACTCACACATCTTTCCTGTCTGCAGGTCCACGGCCTCAACCTTCAAAATTATGTCCTTAGCCTCAGCTCCATAAGCGCCTATGTTCTGCACTGCAGACGCGCCTACATCACCGGGAATAAGCGAAAGATTCTCTGCTCCGTACATACGGTTGGACACGCAAAGGCTCACTATGTCGTCCCACACCTCTCCGCTACCGCAACGCAACATTATGCCTTCGTCCGTCTGGACAGCGACATGGCCCTTTATAGCCGAATGCAGCACTGTGCCTTCATAATCGGCCGTAAATAACATATTACTGCCGCCACCAAGCACCAGCAACGGCTTGTCAGCGTCTGTAAGCGAATTTACGATCTGCAACAATTCGTCTACACTCTCAAACTCTATAAAACGGCGACACTTTACATCTATACCGAATGTATTGTGCTCCTTGAGATTAAAATCGTAAAAATCTTTCACTTAAATATTAATTTTAAAATCCTACAACAAATATATCCGGCATGACAATACATGTCCTATTCAGACAGCTTTGTCAGTTTCCAGTTTCCTCCGATACGCTTGAACGTCAGCTGCATTTCCATACCGTTGGCTATTCCGCGCATAACAAAAATCTTCTGGCGTCCCTCGGTATATTTCTGTCCATACATTATATTGTAAATGAAGTCGGCAGGGAGTTCCGGCGCAAAGGCCGGCCATGTGCCCGGATCAATCTCGCCTGTCATTGTGCTGAAATCATCGTCAGGGTCAGGTCCGGTAAAAACAACAGGATTGTTCAGGCTCTCAACCTGGAAAGCAGAGTCGGTGACAAAACGCTGATAAAATGCGAGGAATGAGGCATTTGTGTTCTGATACATGGCGTTGGTCTGAATAGACTCAAGCACCCATTGGCCGTTTTGTCTTTCAAACATGTACTTTTTCACTTTTTTCCTTTTCAAGTACACTTTTTCTACCACGACATTGTTTATCGACGTATCTTTAACAACGTTCATCTGCCGCGTATTGTCGAAGATAAGCGTATAATAACCCTGATTCATGAAGAAGTGCTCCATTTTCCATTTTGACTTCTGGATATAGGAAACTTTCTTTCCGTCTACAACCTTCAATGGGAAAACAATACGCTTCATCTGCAACTTGCGGTTTGCCGCAAAGTTAAAAATAAAGTCGTCAAACAATTCGTCGGCGGCCTTAGGCATCTGCTGCTCAGAAATCAGCTGATCCATGGTGTCTACAGCCGCAGTGTCGGGAACAGAATCAACAACAAGTGTGTCTGCCGCAGGCTTCTTGTCCGTACATCCCGTTGTCCACATCATTGTAGAAACACAGAATGCACAAATTACAAAGACTGATACAACCCCTTTTTTCATAATTTTACTACTCCTTTCGTAAGTAACAATCTCTCAAAATTTGCGCAAAAGTACAACTTTATTTTGATTTATGACATTATTCAATGTAAAAATGTTACCTTTGCAGCAATATTTTAATACGCATATAAATTTATCGTTAACATGATACTCGACAAAATTGAGAAACTTCTTGAAGAAGTAAAAGGTCTTACGGCCTCTAATGCCGAAGAGATTGAGGCAATGAGACTGAAATACCTTAGCAAGAAAGGCGAAATTAACGCCCTTATGGCCGACTTCCGCAATGTGCCGGCAGAACAGAAAAAAGAGGTCGGAATAAAAATCAACGAACTTAAGCAAACTGCACTTGAGCGCATCAACTCGCTTAGAGAACAGTTTGAGACTGCCGAAGCTCAGGACGACGACCTCGACCTTACACGCACAGCTTATCCGATAGAGCTGGGCACACGCCACCCGCTCACCATCGTAAAGAATGAGATTATCAACATCTTCTCACGCATGGGCTTCACCCTTGCCGACGGTCCTGAAGTTGAAGACGACCTGCACGTGTTCACAAAGATGAACTTTGCCGCCGACCACCCGGCACGCGACATGCAGGACACATTCTTCGTAGAATCTAATCCGGATGACGTAACAAAGAACATTCTGCTCAGAAGCCATACCAGCTCTGTACAGGCACGCGTGATGGAGACAACACAGCCGCCTATCAGAATTATCTGTCCGGGACGCGTTTACCGCAATGAGGCAATCACTGCGCGCGCCCACTGCTTCTTCCATCAGATTGAAGGTCTCTACATAGACAAGAACGTGTCGTTCACCGACCTTAAGCAGGTGCTGCTGACATTTGCACGCGAGCTGTTCGGTCCAGACACAAAAATACGCCTGCGCCCAAGCTACTTCCCGTTCACAGAGCCTAGTGCTGAGATGGACATATCATGCCACATCTGCGGCGGCAAGGGATGCGGATTCTGCAAACACACAGGATGGGTGGAAATCCTTGGATGCGGAATGGTAGACCCCAACGTGCTTGAGCTGTGCGGCATAGACAGCAAAGTGTACAGCGGTTATGCCTTTGGACTCGGTGTGGAGCGCATAACCAACCTGAAATATCAGGTGTCAGACCTCCGCATGTTCTCTGAAAACGATGTAAGATTCTTAAGAGAATTTGAATCGGCCAACTGATAGAATATAACGACATTTCAAGGAGGTGAAAAGTAAAAACGACTTTCACCTCCTTCGTTTTTATCCCTTTATGCCTGTCGGGCAGATGCCATAAACCCTTAAATCAGTTATCAACATGAAAGAGCGCCTTTTCACACGCAGTTATATGTTCATCCTGGCAGCCAACTTCCTTCTGTTCTTCGGCTTCTGGCTGCTAATACCTATTCTTCCGTTTTATCTCAAAGAAACATACAGCTGCCCTGAAGCCATGCTTGGTGCCATACTGTGCTGCTACACGGTCAGCGGCCTGTGCGTCCGCCCGTTCTCGGGCTTTCTGATGGACAAGTTTCCGCGCAAGCCTATCTACATTCTCTGCTATTTTGTCTGCGCCTCAATATTCCTCGGCTACATGACAGCAGGAGTGCTTACATGGTTCATCGTGCTGCGCGCGCTCCACGGAATAGCCTTCAGCAGCGTAACCGTAGGAGGCAATACGCTCTGCGTTGACATAACGCCCAGCAGCAGGCGCGGCGAAGCCCTGGGGTATTACGGACTGACCAATAACACGGCAATGGCTCTTGGCCCTATGACCGGTCTATTCATGCACGACCACGTTAGCTATGAGGGCATCTTCATCACAGGCATGCTGTTCAGCTTAGTCGGACTGCTATGCGCAATATGCGTAAAGGCACGCACTCCGGAATCGATAAAAAACAGGCAACAGGAAAAACCACAGGCAGAAACAGCTACCACAAACAGCAAGCTCTCGCTCGACCGCTTTATCCTTATAAAAGGCATACCCGTAAGCATAGCCTTGCTGATGCTGTCGATTCCTTATGGTGCCACAACCAACTTCGTTGCAATGTATGCCCGCGAAATTCATCTCGATGTGCCTTCGGGTTTCTTCTTTACACTCATGGCCGTAGGCATGGGAGCATCGCGCCTTGTTGCAGGCAAGAAAGTTGACCAAGGCTATATCACACAGTGCATACACGTGGGGCTATACCCTGTCATCCTTGCCTTCTTCATGCTAAGCATGTGCCGCTTCATTGCTCCAGAGAGCATGAACGCAGCCGAATGGATATTCTTTGCCGTGCCGCTGCTTCTCGGCATAGGGTTCGGCATAATCTTCCCGGCAATGAACACGCTCTACATCAACCTTGCACCCAACAACCAGCGCGCCACGGCCACAAGCACTTATCTTACGGCATGGGACGTAGGCATTGGTATCGGTATATTAAGCAGCGGAGTAATAGCCCAGCACTTCACATTTTATATGGTATATCTTATAGGTTCTGTTCTCTGCACTGTCTCACTGATATTCTTTGTATGCAAAGTTACGCCGCATTACAACAAAAATAAGCTGAGATAACACTAATTTTACGCTTTCATCAGAAAGCTGTATAAATGAATGGAAAAAACGTAAAAAGTGCATTTAAAGTAGATTCGTTTTTATATTGCAAAGAGATAGTTTCTGCAATGTAAAAGACAATAATAATGCAGTATATATAGAAAAGCAAAGGGGTTAAAGTCATCACTGAAAGAATGGCTTTAACCCCTACTATTATCAAAAGCTCTTTTAACAGGAAAAAATGCCGAAAGGGCTATCTGTATACAAAATAGCTGCAGTTTTTTCCTTGCGCATATTTCTCGAACAGTCTTACAAGAAATTCGGCGTTGGCCCTTACATTGTCTTCATTACCGTCGTATCCGTTGATAAGCACCAGCACATTTTTAGTAGACATCTCCATCTTTGTGCGCTCGTTGTCGCTTGTAGGAGTGCCCACACCTCCTTCGGCATCACGATACACGGGCAATCCGGCTATGTTGAGCATTCCACGGCCTATACCCTCATAAGGTTCGCCTTCACGCCCGACACCGAGCGTGAGCGTGTCGCCGACAAACTTGTCTGCGTCAAAGCCACCTATGCTGTAGCCATAGGCAATGCTTGCAAGATTTACAAGGTCTACCAACGTGTCAATCTGATACAGAGCCTTGCCCTGAAGCATTCGTCTTATCAGAGCCTCCGAAGCCGGACGATAGCGGCTGGGATCCTTGCCGCAGGCACGATACACGCGGCGTGTGGCCTCAATTCCGGATATATGCTTTATTGTCTCCGTGGTGTATCCGGCACGATACTTTGCCCCCCACTCTTCTATTTCTTTCCAAAGGTCCTCGTTATATTTCGTGTTGACGACCTCTGCGCTCACTGCCGCGCCTACAAAGCCCGGGCAGACGCTCTCTATCTCTTCTGAAACCAATACTTTCATCTTCAGTTATTTTTATACTTCAGTCAATTGTCAAACTTAATTATCGCTATACTTTAATCCTGTCTGGAATGCCCCAGTCAAGACGTTATGACAACATTTTAACCGCACACAGCCCTTCATCATCACTAAACGTGGCATATCCTTACAGACAAAGAACAAGTAGCTCTGTCCTTTATTCTATCATCTTAAGGAACGTCTCCTCGTCCACAATCTGTATGCCAAGCTTTTCAGCTTTCTGCAGTTTTGCCGGTCCCATGTTCTCGCCTGCCAATATAAACGATGTCTTGCCGCTTATGCTGCCTACATTCTTGCCACCATTCTGCTCTATCATCTGTTTATATTCGTCGCGGCTATGATGCGCAAACACGCCACTTATGACAATGCTTTTTCCGGCCAATTTGTCGGTAGCCGACGACATCTGCTCTTCGCTCAGCGCCATCTGCAGCCCGTATCCGCGCAAGCGCTCTACTATCTGCATCGTTACTGGGTTTCTGAAATAGGTCATAACGCTCTTGGCTATAACCTCGCCTACACCCTCCACCTCCAAAAGGTCTTGAAGGCTTGCCGCGGCAAGGGCATCTATAGTCTTGAAATGGCGGGCAAGCAGGCGTGCCGTTGTCTCGCCTACAAATCTTATTCCGAGCGCAAAGACCACACGTTCAAACGGCACTTGCTTAGATGCCTCAATGCCGTTTACAATCTTTTCGGCCGACTTCTGACGGCTGCCGTCGCCGTTTATCTGCTGCACTTCAATGTCATACAGGTCGGCAACATTACGAACAAGTCCGTGTCTGTAGAAATCATCAACGGTCTCAGGTCCAATACTGTCTATGTTCATTGCCTTGCGCGAAATGAAATGCTCAATGCGCCCCTTTATCTGAGGAGGGCATCCCGCATCGTTAGGACAATAATATGCGGCTTCGCCCTCATACCTTACCAACTTGGCTCCACACTCAGGACAGCGGGTTATAAACGTCACTGGCTGGGCTATAATCGGGCGCTGCTCAATGTCAACGCCGACAATCTTAGGAATAATCTCGCCTCCTTTTTCAACATACACATAATCGCCTATATGCAAGTCAAGGCTGCGTATAAAGTCTTCGTTGTTGAGCGTAGCACGCCTTACGGTTGTTCCGGCCAGTTGAACCGGCTCCATATTGGCTACAGGAGTAACAGCTCCGGTACGCCCCACCTGAAATGTCACTTCATTAAGACGTGTGCAGGCTCTTTCTGCCTTAAATTTATAGGCTATGGCCCAGCGCGGATTCTTAGCAGTATAGCCAAGAGCTCTCTGTTGTCTGAGTGAGTTCACCTTCAGCACAATGCCGTCTGTTGCCACAGGCAGGTTTTTACGCTCTGTATCCCAATAGTCAATAAAGTCATAAATCTCCTGCAGCGTCTTCACCTTACGCATTCCTTCACTTATCTTAAAGCCCCACTCACGTGCCTTTTCAAGATTCTCATAATGGCCGTCGCCGGGCAGTTCGTCGCCAAGCAGATAATAGAGATATGCATCGAGGTTGCGACTCGCCACCAAAGCAGAGTTCTGACTCTTAAGCGTTCCGCTTGCCGCATTACGCGGATTGGCAAACAGCGGTTCTTCAGCAGCCTCACGTTCCTGATTAAGTCTTTCAAACACGTTCCAAGGCATAAGAATTTCGCCCCTTATCTCAAACTCCTTAGGCCAGTCGCCATCTTTCAGCACCAGCGGTATCGACCTTATCGTCTTCACGTTGGCCGTCACATCGTCGCCATGAACGCCGTCGCCACGCGTCACTCCTCTAACCAGTTTGCCGTCTTCATAGGTAAGAGATATAGACAAACCGTCATATTTCAGTTCACAACATATTTCAAAGTCTTCACCATTAAGCCCTTTCTTAACGCTGTTATAGAAGTCGGCCACTTCCTCCTGGCTGTATGTGTTAGCCAGTGACAGCATTGGATATTTATGCGTAACCTGCGTAAACTCCTGATTAATGTCGCTGCCCACCCGTTGTGTAGGCGAATTGGGGTCGAACATGTCCTCATGACGTGCCTCCAGTTCCTGCAGTTCCTTCATCATGAAGTCAAACTCCTGGTCGCTTATTTCAGGTTGGTTAAGCACATAATACTTATAATTATGTTCGTGCAGTTCCTTTCTGAGCTGCAATATTCTCTGTCTTTCGTCTGTCATAAACTTAAATATATTCTAAAAACAATGCAACGCAAACCGACAACAGCCATTATCGTGCTTGCTTATATATAGCCGCATATATCTTATGCAAAGATGATGCAAGTGAGAGCAAAGGCACCATGCTCGCTTGGATGACTATGCCGAGCGCAGCTATATCTTATGCAAAGATAATGCAAATTTTCGCAAAACAGCAATGTAGTTTCTATCTAAAATAAATTAAATAATAAATCACCGCACAGCAATAACACAACAAATTTATATATAGAAGAAATAAATGTCATTAACAAAACGCCCATAAAAGTTATCAAGTACAAATAAATTTAATATCTTTGCAACAGCAAAGCATAGAATTGTTCAACAATATGAAATGGCAAGTATGCATATAGCAATGCCCAACGAATAGCAACCCGACAAACGCTATATCGTTTCTTTGACAGACTTATATTATAAGTTTGTCCATTATTATTTTATCATTATCCATAATTATAAATCTACAAGATGTTACGCTGCAGAAAACGGCATAACTTATTGTGTCATATTTGTTTGAACAAATGAATTATACATACAAGAAAATATGGCTCATCGCTTTCCCTGTGATGATGAGTATCCTTATCGAACAACTGATAAACATAACAGACGCTTTGTTCTTGGGACATGTAGGCGATGTGGAATTAGGTGCATCTGCACTTGCGGGAATATGGTTTCTGGCAATATATATGCTCGGTTTTGGGTTCAGTTTAGGTCTACAAGTAGTTATCGCCCGCCGTAATGGAGAACAACGGTATGCAGAAACAGGAAAGACATTATCGCAAGGGCTCTTTTTTCTGTCCGTTCTGGCAATCATCATTTATCTATCGTCAAAGATATTCTCTCCCATTATATTGAATAATCTGATTAGTTCGGATGACGTCTATAATGCAGTTATGAGTTATCTTGACTGGCGTATTTTTGGATTGTTTTTCTCTTTTCCCTTTTTAGCCTTACGTTCATTTCTAGTAGGCATTACACAGACAAAGGCTCTGAATATTGCAGCTTTAACTGCTGTATTTATGAACATTCCTATGAACTGGCTCCTTATATTCAAATTTGACATGGGGATATCAGGAGCAGCTGCGGCATCGTCATTTTCAGAAATGTGCTCACTCATCGTATTGACTGCATATATATTACGGCATATTGACAAAAACATGTATGGCTTATGTTTTGCCTTTGATCTGAAAATACTGAAAGAAGTCTTTTTTGTTTCGATATGGAGTATGTTACAATATTTTACAAGCGTAGCCATTTGGTTTCTGTTCTTTCTGGCTATTGAACGTTTAGGAGAAACAGAACTGGCCGTATCAAATATAATAAGAAGCATATCCGCACTATTTTCCGTTATTGTCAACGCATTAGCCGGCGTGACAAGTTCGCTTATAAGTAACTTAATCGGTACCGGTGAAAAGAAGAATGTATTTCCTCTTTGTCACAGAATTATCCGTATTGGATATACAGCAGGCAGTCCACTGGTTATTCTTGCATTGCTCTTTCATCATTATATAATAATGGCTTACACGGACAATCAGGTAATCATGCAAGCTGCATTACAGCCATTCATTGTCATGCTGCTGAATTATTTCTTTGCATTACCCGGCTATGTATATCTGAACGCTGTTACAGGAACAGGAGCTACGCGTGCGGTATTCGTATTTCAGATGACTACTACCGTCGTCTACCTGTTTTCATTATGGACATTAGGACATTGCTGTGTCCCGTTAGCTGCTTATTGGGCCGTGGAATATTTATTTGTAATATTACTCGGCACACAATCTGTCATTTATTTGAAATATAAACAATACTAAAAATTTAAAGTGATGATGAATAAGATATATCCTCACAAAGGTGACAAGCAAACCGTTTATCTGAACTCTGTTATTAAAGACCCGTCCATTATTGTCGGCGATTATACCATCTATAATGACTTTGTTTCCGACCCGATACATTTCGAGAAAAATAATGTACTATACCATTATCCGATTAATCGAGAGCGGCTTATAATCGGCAAATTCTGCTCCATTGCCTGTGGTACAAAATTCCTGTTCAACTGTGCCAACCATACGCTAAAATCTTTATCTACATATACATTCCCGTTGTTTTATGATGAATGGAACTTAGAAAAATCAGATGTAGCAAAAGCATGGGACAACAAAGGTGATATCATTATAGGAAATGACGTATGGATTGGCTATGAAGCCGTCATCATGGCAGGCGTCAACATTGGCGACGGTGCAATTATCGCGGCTCATGCTGTCGTTACAAAAGATGTGGCTCCATATACAATAGTGGGCGGAGTTCCTGCCCGACCTATACGCAAACGGTTTGACGATGGCGTAATACAAAAACTTGAAACATTAAAATGGTGGGAATGGCCAATAAACAAGATTCGCCAATGTCTGCCACATATTATTAATGGAGATATTGACGAATTACTTAAATATCAAAAAAATGAATATTTTAAGAGATAAATAGTCACAATAACGCGACACCAGAAATTAATCACTGAAACATGGCTGAAAACTCATTGATTTTCATATAAAAACTCAATGAGTTTAAGGTCATATTTCAGTGGATTTTAAAATTTAATTTATCAGACCGATATTAAAATATAAAGCCCATTGAAAATAAAATAATTTCAATAATTTTGAATTCATCATGAATTGGTGTATCTTTGCATAAAATATTGCTGCCATCGGCATAACATCCAAGCAAGCTTGATGATTCTGCACTCACTTGCTGCATCTTTACATAAGATATTGCTGCGCTCGGCATAACATCCAAGCAAGCTTGACGTTTCTGCACTCACTTGCCGCATCTTTGCATAAGACATTGCTGCGCAGGCTAAATAACAACATAAAGTTATTATTAGTTATGCTTTGGACTTGAAACATGCCGTAACTTTATATGACGAGAGAGAAATATATGTCTATGCAGAACTTTAAATAAAGACAAACACTACGCGAAAAAAACGCGAAACGAAATAATAAAAACAATCTAAAACAAAAGCAAAAACATGAAAAGTGATCCTAAAGAGTGCCTTTATTGCCAAAACAATGAGACACAGCACGAACTGATGATTGAAGTAGCCAAACTTAGTGTGTCGCGCCTCTTTATCTTTAAGGAGCAGACATATCACGGACGTTGTCTCGTGGCTTACAAAGACCATGTGGACGACCTCAACCTTTTGAGTGATGAGGACAGAAACGCTTTTATGGCAGACGTGGCAAAAGTGACAAGAGCCATGCAGAAGGTGTTCAATCCTGACAAAATAAACTATGGTGCATATTCAGACACGCTGTCGCACTTACACTTCCACCTGATTCCTAAATATGTAGGCGGACCTGACTTTGGCGGAGTGTTTCAGATGAATCCAAAGAAGGTTTATCTGACAGACGAGGAATATGCCGACATGGCTGAAAAGCTGAAAAAAGAGCTGTAATAAACATAACACAAATGCCGCCTGTAAGACAATAGAAAATAAAACCTACAGGCGGCATTTACAATATACAATTATACTGCAAGGCACGTATTTGCACTACAGTATCAATTAAGCATCAAATGCTTTTGGCTCCAACGATAAAGTACCGACATTTAAAATTTCATTCATCTAAACATATCAGCGTTTATCGGCAACACCAAAATCAATCCATCTTTCCTGCGAATAGTTCTGCTTGATTATTTTCTTATAGTTAAAGAATGAATCTTTCACTACATTTAGAATACTATTCATATTCTTAACCTTAACAGAAAGTTCTTCCCGCAGCTTGTCGCACTCTGCATTTATTTCAACAAGCTTACGAAGTTCTACGTCCATTGCATTCAGTTCTGCTTCCGTTACGCCTCTATCAGACAATACATTGATGTTTCTACGAAAGCCGGTTATGAGCATTCGGCTCTTTTCTATTTGCTGCTCTATCGTTTTTGACATAATGATAAACAATTAGTTACATGATTAATAAATAATTAGATTCCTTGCAAATTTTCATCACAAAATTAATAAAAAAAGGCTTTCAGACGACATAATAGACATATGTCTTTTTAGAAATTTTAATCTTAAAGCCATTATAAGTTTACGGTTTTTCACTATACACAATATTATTTTTAACACAAAAAAATAACGTTACGAACTAAACCGACATCATTTTTCGCTTGCAGTTTTATATAAAAAATATAAAAATAAAGGCTAAAAATTGTGATATTGGCAGAAAATTAGATAATTTTGCAAATATGCGAATTGATATAATTACAGTTTTACCTGAGATGCTCGAGGGATTTGTAAGAGAATCCATATTGGCACGCGCGCAGAAGAAAGGACTGGCAGAGATCTATCTGCACAACCTGCGCGACTACTCTACAGACAAATGGAAACGCGTGGACGACTATCCTTACGGCGGATTTGCCGGGATGGTGATGCAGTGTGAGCCAATAGACCGGGCCATATCGGCCCTGAAGGCCGAAAGAGAATATGACGAGGTAATATTTACTTCGCCTGACGGTGAGCAGTTTGACCAGCATGTGGCCAACAACCTGTCGCTGAAGAAAAACCTGATAATTCTGTGCGGACACTATAAAGGCATTGACCAGAGAATACGCGACCACCTCATCACGCGCGAAATAAGCATAGGCGACTATGTGCTTACGGGCGGAGAGCTGGCGGCAGCGGTGATGGCTGATGCAATAGTAAGGCTTGTACCGGGAGTTATAAGCGACGACCAGAGCGCTCTGTCTGACTGCTTTCAGGACGACCTGCTGTCGGCACCTATATATACAAGACCGGCCAACTATAAAGGTTGGAAAGTGCCTGACATTCTGTTAAGCGGAAACGAGGCCAAGATAAAAGACTGGGAGATAGAGCAGAGCTACGAGCGAACCAGACGGCTGCGCCCCGACCTGCTGAAAGAATAAGACAGAAAGTATATTGGATACATTCGAGACATTGAATTAATGTCAAACACTCTGACGTGCAGAAGACAGGGCCTGAATAAATGAAAATACGGCCCGTGTCTGAAGCCGTAGACATAACAAATATAATTAACAAACAATTTTATTGAAACTATGGAAGACATCGTAAGATTACCACAGATGAGCTTCGGCGAGTCTGTAAAAACAGTGTTAAGCAAACTGACCGACTTTAAGGGCCGTGCACGCCGTTCTGAATTATGGTGGTTTTGGCTCCTTTATGCCGTTGTAAGCGTTGTACTCAATCTGTCACTTGCAGGAATGCAAGTCGTAAGTTCTGTTGTGTCAATGCTCCTTCTGCTCTCTATCTGCTCCGTTACGGTGCGCCGCCTGCACGACCGCGGACACGGAGGCTGGTGGGTTGCAGCAAGTATCATAATAAATATATTGTACAATATATATATGTCGTCAACAGGATATCTCGAGGCCATGACTACGGTAAATCCTGACCCAAGCATTGCCGTAAAGATTATGAGCGACCCTATCGTCATGACTTCAATGCTGCTGCTCTTCTTCCTGAACATCAGCATCCTGGTGTTCTGCGTCATGGACGGCAAGCCTGAAGAGAATAAATATGGCCCGTCGCCTAAATATATTGTAAACAACGGCGACTTTCAGGAAATCAAATAAAAAGCAAACAGACAAAGAGTTGCAATAAAAGGATTTACAGCACGATGGCAGCTAAAAAACTTTAGCGGACAAGCTTGCCTAATTATTGCATCACTCTTAACAGACAAGCATGACGACATTTTACGAAGAAATATTGTAAAAACTCATGCTGGAGTTTACAGACATACAATCATCCGTTTTTCAATATGCCTCCTTTCGCAACGCAAAAGGAGGCATATTAGGTTATAAAAGGCCATGTTTCGCGATGCAAAACATGGCCTTTTACAATACATTGACAATCAACGAGTTAGAGCAAATACAATTTCCCAGTCCTCGCCGATATTGACGCCGGCATAAATTCAAGGAATAAAACAGTATACGGAAACAGACTACGCATTAATAAGTCCACGACATTTAGCCCCCGCCCCTATCAACGTGCTGCCACATGACACCGGCTGGCTCAGCAATATCCCTGCTCACGGCAGAACTTCTCACCTAAGGCATAGCCTTCCTCATAAAGCCGTTCGAGTTTATCTACATCCTTCTCTATACGTCCAACCTCCATAGGGCGCTTTGGACGTATGCATAATATCTGTCCGGCACGCTCCATTTCCTCTATCATTTCAAGTTGGCGGTTGTAAGCCTCACAGCGATGGCTCAACACCACGCGCAGCCGTGGATAGTTCTTATATACAAAACGCGGTATCTTATGGTCTTTCTCCTTGCTGCGAAAACCATAGTTGCGCGTAAGGACAACAACATTATTGTGATGCCCCTGCTCCATGGCCCTCATTACAGGTATGCTGTCTACTATTCCTCCGTCGAGCATAGGTATACCGTCAACATTTACAATCTTGCTGACATAAGGCAGACTACTGCTTGCACGAACAATGTCAAGCAGGCGCTGGCGGTCGTGCTTCTCTGTAAGGTAGCATGCACGTCCGGTCAGGCAGTTGGTGGTAACCATCTCGAAGACGTCAGGATTATTGAAGAATGCTTCAAAATCATAAGGCAGCAACGTATTTGGGAAATCGTCATAAAGCAGTTTACGGTCGAAGATGCAACCCTGCGTAACCAGATGTCGCAGACCTATGTACTTATATTTTGAAAGATAGTCGATGTTGGAAATACGGGCGCGGCGTATCTGGCGGCTCATATACGACATGCCGTTACATGCTCCGGCCGAAACTGCAACAACGTAATGAAAATACATGTCATGCTTCATAAAGCCGTCCAGCACGCCGCTGGTGAACACACCGCGCATGCCGCCGCCCTCAAGAACCAATCCTGTATTTCTGTCAATACGCATAACTCACTAAAAAACTTTGCAAAGTTAATGATTTTAGTTTTAACGGCATATATTTTAAAGTAATTTACAATATAAAAAATCAAAAAAACAAACATCTGTAACTTTTTTGCATGCATATTCAGCCCTGAGGATATCATTATAACATGTTTTACAGACCAACAAATTAAAATAAGTGACATTTTGTTATAAAAATAAATTGATTTTATTTTGTTCTGCACATGATTTGCATTATCTTTGCAATATTGAAGTTATATATCTGTGAAAAACGAGTTGAAAAAGCCTGACACACCATAAAAGTTACTGGAAAAACAACCACGCCACAGAGTGACGAAATTTAGTTTAACAAGCATTTATATACGAATATGTTCAGCAAGGAAACCTACGTAAGCCGCCGCGCCGAGTTGAGAAAGCTCGTAAAGAGTGGCATCGTGATTTTGTTCGGTAATAACGACTCACCTGTCAATTACCCTTCAAACAGCTACTATCCGTTCCGTCAGGACTCTTCGTTCCTGTATTACTTCGGACTTAACCGCGACGGGCTTGTAGGCGTAATTGACATCGACGAAGGCACCGAAACGCTCGTGGGCAACGACATCGACATTGAAGACATCGTATGGTTCGGCTCTGTAAACAGCGTGAAGGACATGGCTGAAAGCGTTGGCGTAGCCAATACTGCCCCGATGAAGTCGCTGCAGATTATATGCAACAATGCGCTGAAACAGAAAAGGCCAATACATTTCCTGCCGCCATACAGATATGACACAAAGCTGCAGATATTCGACCTGCTAGGCATTCATCCAAACCAGCAGAAAGAGGCTGCATCGCTCGAACTGATAAAAGCTGTGGTGAAGATGCGCTCTACGAAAGAGCCGCAGGAGATAGTCGAGATTGAAGACGCATGCTCTATTGGCTACAAGATGCATACAACAGCCATGAGGCTGACCAAACCCGGACTCACCGAGAAGTTTATCGGCGGACAGGTTGACGGAACGGCACACTCTTATGGAGCAATGGTAAGCTTCGCAACAATATTCACACAGCATGGAGAGATAATGCACGGCACACCGTCATGGGACGTTCTTGAGAGCGGCAGGCTGGCTTTGTGCGACTCTGGTGCAGAAAACCGCAACAACTACTGCTCAGACAACACCCGCACATATCCCGTAAACGGCAAGTTCACTCAGCGCCAGCGTGAAATATACAGCATCGTTGAGGCCTGCCACGACTATGTGCTCGATGTAGCCAAACCAGGTGTAAAATGGTATGACGTACACATGGCTGTATGCCGTCTGATGACCGACAAACTGAAAGAAATCGGCCTGATGAAGGGCGACACAGAAGAGGCTGTAAGAGCCGGAGCACATGCAATGTTCCTGCCTCACGGACTTGGCCACATGATGGGTATGGACGTACACGACATGGAAGGACTCGGACAGAACTATGTAGGCTTCGACGACGAGATACAGCCTTCAACACAATTTGGCACAAACTGCCTGCGCATGGGACGCCGCCTCGAAAAAGGCTTTGTTGTCACAGACGAACCGGGCATTTATTTCATACCTGCACTCATAGACGACTGGAAGTCGCAAGGACTGCACAAAGACTTCATCAACTATGAGATGCTCGAAACCTACAAGGATTTCGGCGGCATACGTATTGAAGACGACCTGCTGATAACTGACGACGGATGCAGATTCCTCGGCAAGGAGCGCATACCTTATCATCCGGACGACGTTGAAGAATTCATGAGAAACAACTAAAACCCAAAACAATACTTATAGAAAAATGAAAAAGTTAATTGCAATGGCTCTGTTGGCTTGTATAGCAACAGGCATGAACGCGCAGGACAAGAAAGGAACTGCGGAAAAGAACAAACCTGTGTTCACAACCATTAAGGAGAACAAGATCACAAGTATCAAAGACCAGAACCGCAGCGGTACCTGCTGGGCTTATTCTACACTGAGTTTCTTTGAGAACGAAATTCTGAAAAAGACAGGCAAGACTTACGACCTCTGCGAAATGTTCGTAGCCAACAAGGACTACATGGAGCGTGCCATCCTTACAGTAAGAATGCACGGCGACAGCCAGTTCTCACAGGGCGGAAGCTCTGAGGACGTGCTCTATATCCTTAAGAACCACGGTATCTGCCCTGAAACAGCCATGCCGGCACCCGGCACTCTGACAGGCGACTCTCTGGCTAACTTCGAAGAGTTCTTCGGTGTTATGGAGCCGTATGTTGCAGCTGTATCAAAGAGCAAGGCAAAGAAGATTTCTAAGCAGTGGCAGAAAGGTCTGCAGGGTATCATCGACTCATACTTAGGAGAATGCCCGAAGGAGTTTGTTTATGAAGGCAAGAAGTATACTCCGCAGACATTCGCAGCAAGCCTCGGCCTCAACTTTGACGACTATGTTTCAATAACAAGCTACACACATCACCCGTTCTACACACAGTTCCCTGTAGAAGTTCAGGACAACTGGCGCTGGGCAACATCATACAATGTTCCTATGGACGAGATGATGAAGATTATTGACAATGCCATCAATGAAGGCTACACCGTAGCATGGGGCGGCGACGTTACAGAAGACGGATTCACACGCATGGGTCTCGGTATCGCATACGACGTAAAGAAAGTACGCAGCATGGCCGGAACAGACGCAGACAGATGGTTCAAGCTTTCTTCTACAGAAAAGAAGAGCAAGCTCGATTCTCTCGGAGTTGACGCTCCTGAAATCGTTCCTACACAGGAAATGCGCCAGGAAGCTTTCGACAACTGGGAGACAACTGACGACCACGGAATGGTAATCTTCGGTATCGCTAAAGACAAGAACGGACGCGAATACTATATGGTTAAGAACTCTTGGGGCGAGTATGGCGACTACAAAGGAATTTGGTACATGTCAAAGAACTATGTTGCATACAAGACTATGAGCTTCATGGTTAACAAGAACGCCATTCCTAAGGATATCCGTAAAAAGCTCGGCTTAAACTAACATACAGCCAACTGCAGGACTGACCGGAAACATAACATTGCAGACAGACAACACAAGGTTGCTGCATAAAAGACATAAAGGCCTTCGAACGTCAGCAAAAAGCTGCATGAGACGGGCACCAAAAACCGGCAGGACAAACAAAAGCAGTTACAATGTAGCTTAAGAACAAAAGCGGTGATTTCTGAACTTTTCTGTCAGAAATCACCGTTTTCTTGTTTTTTATTTGTAACTTTACACGCTATTTTATACAAATTGACAATGGCAACCGGGAAAGAGAAATAAAAAACAATATAAATGCACTTCAAATGGAACTACGAATCACCAACATCAGAACAGAAAAAGGCAGCTGAAGAGCTGGGAGCAAAACTGGGCATAAGCCCCGTTATGGCCGGAATACTAATACGGCGAAACATTACCACCGAATCTGCTGCTAAACGTTTCTTCCGTCCTCAGCTCAACGACCTGATAAATCCGTTCCTTATGAAGGATATGGACGTGGCCGTTGACAGACTGAACGATGCCATGGGACGAAAAGAGCGCATTATGGTGTATGGTGACTACGATGTTGACGGATGCACTGCCGTCGCACTCGTGTATAAATTCTTACAGCAATTCTACTCTAACATAGATTACTACATACCCGACCGCTACGATGAAGGATATGGAGTGAGCTATAAGGGTATTGACTATGCCCATGAGACTGGCGTAAAACTGATAATAATCCTCGATTGCGGCATAAAGGCCATAAGCGAAATAGAATATGCCAAGAGCCTTGGCATCGACTTCATTATATGTGACCATCACGTGCCAGACGAGATTATGCCTCCGGCTGTAGCAATACTTAACCCCAAACGCCCTGACGACTCTTACCCGTTCAAGCACTTGTGCGGATGCGGTGTAGGCTTCAAGTTTATGCAGGCTTTCGCCAAGAACAACGGCATACCATTCTCACGTTTAGTGCCCCTGCTCGACTTCTGCGCAGTAAGTATAGCTGCAGACATTGTGCCCGTAGTGGAAGAAAACAGAATATTGGCATACCACGGTCTTAAACAGCTCAACCAGAATCCGAACATCGGACTAAAAGCCATCATTGATATCTGCGGACTAAACGGACGCACGATAACAATGAGCGACATAGTGTTCAAAATCGGACCACGCATCAACGCATCAGGACGCATGGAGAACGGACGCGAGAGCGTAGACCTGCTTGTTGAAAAAGACCTTGGCAGCGCACTTAAAGAGGCAAAGCATATAAACGAATACAACGAGCAGCGCAAGGACATTGACAAGCAAATGACAGAAGAGGCCAACCAGATTGTGGCAAAAATAGAGAGTCAGAACAGGCGCTCAAGCATTGTGCTGTATGACGAAAACTGGAAGAAAGGCATAATTGGCATAGTGGCTTCAAGGCTGACAGAAATCTATTTTCGTCCAACAATAGTAATGACGCGTGAAGACGATCTGGCCACAGGTTCTGCAAGGAGCGTTACGGGCTTCGACGTTTATTCTGCCATAAAAAGCTGCCGCGACCTGCTGATAAACTTTGGCGGGCACACTTACGCTGCCGGTCTGACACTGAAATGGAAAGATGTGCCCGAATTCATGAAACGTTTTCAGAAATATGTTGACGAGCACATACAACCCGAACAGACAGAAGCCATACTCAACATTGACGCCGTAATCGACTTCAAAGATATAACGCGTAAATTGCATTCTGAAATCAAGAAGCTAAGTCCGTTTGGTCCACAAAATCCCAAACCCCTGTTCTGCACTACAGACGTTTACGACTTTGGCACAAGCAAGGTGGTAGGAAGAGAACAGGAACACATAAAACTCGAACTTGTAGACTCAAAATCAAACAACGTGATGAACGGCATTGCTTTCGGGCAAAGCGGATCGGCACGATATATAAAATCAAAACGCAGCTTTGACATTGCATACACCATTGAAGACAATGTTTTCAAGCACAATGGTATCCAGCTGCAAATAGAGGACATACGTCCTGCAGAAGACGAAGAAGAAACAAACTAACAATATTTTTGTCTGTCCACGGAAACGCTTGCATATTTCGTGGACAGACAAAATATATCATATACACAAACGATGGTGACGACTGACGACAAATACAGAAAGATACTTCGCGACAACTGGGGGTATGACGACTTTAGGGGCATTCAGCGAGAGATTATCGACAGTATCTGCGCCGGACGTGACACACTTGGTCTGATGCCGACAGGCGGAGGCAAATCAATTACTTTTCAGGTGCCGGCTCTCTCCATGAAAGGGGTATGCATCGTCATCACGCCCTTGATTGCACTGATGAAGGACCAGGTAGTAAACCTTAGGCACAAAGGCATCAAGGCGGCAGCTGTTTATTCGGGTATGATGCATGCAGATATTATAACTACACTAGAAAATGCCATATTCGGCGGAGTAAAAATCCTGTATGTATCACCTGAACGCCTGTCTTCTGAACTATTCCAGAAGAAGATGAGCCATATGAACGTAAGTTTCATAACAGTTGACGAAGCCCACTGCATAAGTCAGTGGGGCTATGACTTCAGGCCATCTTACCTCAAGATATCAGACATAAGAAAACTAAAGCCAGACGTACCAATACTGGCCCTGACAGCAACAGCAACACCAAAGGTTGTAGACGACATTCAAGACAAACTCGGCTTCAAAGAAAAAAATGTGTTCAAGATGAGTTTTGAACGCAAAAACCTTGCATATATCGTAAGAAAGGCCGATGACAAGTTTGAAGAGATGCTCCACATTCTCAATAGTGTAAGCGGCTCTGCCATTGTTTACGTAAGAAGCCGTAAGCGATCAAAAGAAATTGCAGCCGAGCTATGCAAACACAAGATAAGCGCAACCTACTATAATGCCGGACTGGAAAGTGCCGCAAGAGACGAACGCCAGAAGGAATGGCATGAGGGCAAGGCACGCGTTATGGTTGCGACAAATGCCTTCGGAATGGGCATCGACAAACCAGACGTAAGACTCGTTATACATCACGACTGCCCTGATTCTCCAGAAGCATATTTTCAAGAAGCAGGAAGAGCCGGACGCGACGGAAAGAAAGCCTATGCCGTACTGCTTTATAACGGCAGCGACAAAGGCAAACTGAGAAGAAGAATAGAAGAGACTTTCCCAGACAAAGACTATATACGCCTTGTGTATGAACATCTTGCCTACTTTTATCAAATAGGCATGGGGAGCGGACAAGGATGCAGATTCGAATTCAACATCGACCGCTTCTGTGTTGCCTTTAAGCATTTTCCCATACAAGCCGGATCGGCACTAAAGATTCTTTCCAGAGCTGGATATATCGACTATGACGAAGAATCAGACAATAAGGCTCAGATAAGAATGCTTCTAGGCCGCAACGAACTGAATATGCTCGACAGCCTCAACGAAAGGGAGAATGCTGTGATAACGGCACTGCTAAGGTGCTACGGAGGATTATTTTCCGACTTCTGCTACATTGACGAAAGTCTTGTGGCACAGCAAGCCGGACTAACCGTGCCTGAAACATACATGATTCTGAAAGACATGACTGCACGCCGTATTCTTCATTTCATACCAAGGAAAAAAATTCCACACATAACATACACTCAGCGACGCGAAGAAATGGAGCGTCTGGTGCTGAGCAAGGAAATATACGACAACCGTAAGAAAGAATACATGGAGCGCATCGAGGCCATGATAAATTATGCTACAAATGACGACATATGCCGCAGCCGGCAGCTGCTAAGGTATTTCGGCGAAGAGCGCTCTACTGATTGTAACCAATGCGATGTCTGTATTGCACATAAAAAGCACCGCGAAAACAAAAACGAACAGAAAAGAGCCGAGGAACTTATTACAGAACTCCTCAGCGACAAAAAACCACACTGCATCACAGAGATAAAAAACATTAACTTCAACAGAGATGCAATAGAATACGCTGTTGAATACATGCTAAACGAAGAAAAAATATATCTCTCAGACGGAATGGTAGTGCTCAGAAAAGGATAACAGACCGTATGCTACAACCTGAATACCAGACACATCCGAGCATCTATCTAGATACAACAATACAAACTCTTACATAATAAGAACAGACGCGGAACATCACTGCCCCACGCCTGTATAATTATCAGCATGTCAAATATATAATCAATTATTTTCAGGACGCAGCTTGCGGACAGTCATACCAGCCTGCCACATCTCGCTCTCACGCATCTGCCGCAGTTCCTCATTAAGCTTTTCACGATAATCAGGCTTAGAGTTGCTGTCGATTGAAATCTGTGCCTCGTTACCCGACTTTACAGAAAGATAAAGCCACTCCATCACCGGCTTAATAGCATCACGGAAACGTGGAGCCCAGTCAAGAGCACCGCGCTGGGCCGTTGTAGAACAGTTGGCATACATCCAGTCCATGCCTTTCTCGCCGAAAAGCGGAGCAAGACTCTGGGTAAGCTCCTCAACAGTCTCATTAAACGCCTCTGAGGGAGAATGTCCATGCTCACGTAGCACCTGATACTGAGCCTCAAAAAGTCCTTCAATAGCACCCATCAACGAGCCACGCTCACCGGTAAGATCGCTTGTAGCCTCACGTTCAAACGTAGTTTTAAAGAGATATCCAGCCCCGATACCTATACCGAATGCTATTGTACGCTCTTCTGCCTTACCGGTAGCATCCTGATAAACGGCATAAGAACAGTTTAGCCCACGCCCTTCACGAAACATTGTACGGAGCGATGTGCCCGAACCCTTTGGGGCAACCATAATAACGTCAACATCACCTGGAGGAACTACACCCGTGCGGTCGCTCCAGTTTATGGCAAATCCATGAGAATAGTAAAGTGCCTTTCCTTTTGTCAGATAAGGTTTAACCTTAGGCCACACCGATATCTGACCGGCGTCAGACAGCAGCATACATATAATCGTACCCTTTGCAGCAGCCTCTTCAATCGAAAACAATGTCTTTCCGGGCACCCATCCGTCGGCAACAGCCTTATCATAAGTTTTGCCTTCACGCTGACCTACAATAACATTAAAGCCATTGTCACGCAAATTGCATGCTTGCCCAGGTCCCTGAATTCCATAACCTAATACAGCTATCGTTTCGTTCTGTAGAACTTCACGTGCCTTCTCTAAAGAAAATTCTTTACTGGTGACCACTGTTTCTATCACGCCACCAAAATTCATTTCTGCCATAATAAAAATGTTTGTTTAAGCAGCCCCGTATCCGAGGCTGCGGATTAGACGTTACATATTTCTTACTTTCACATAAAGACAGCAGTAAGCACCTGCCGTTAAAGCAAAAATAGTGCTTGAACTGTTAATCTTTAACAAATTCGATCTTACATCTACAGACTTCAGTTTCTTCTGAAGACCCTGGCGGCACTCTTGTTATGCGTACGCAGAACACATCATCAGAAACATCTTCCCTGTAATAATTCAACGTATCCCCATAATAGCTTTCGGCCACATAAGCAATGTCGAAACGCTTTATCCTATATTCACGATACGTATCAAGCGCAAATAAATCGAGAACATGCTCAATATACTTTACGCTGTTAATATGACCGTTTACGTCAACGTCGCTGTAATGAGTTGGCACAGAGGCAACAAGCCCGGCGTCTTTACTCATCCTGACACGCGACAATGCACCAATAGGACAAGCCTTGTCCGTTTCTATATAGTTGAGTATCTCACCGTCACGTATATCCATGATGTTCTGCGGCTGACGAGAGTCGGTGTCTATCAGGGCCCAAATACTGCGGCCATAGCCATAAACCAGATTTTCGTTTTCTGCATCAACTACACGAAAATTACGATTGGTAAAAAATTTCATCACTCCTTCTACCCATGTTTCAACATAAAACTTGGCATATTGCGGCGGCATCTTTTCCATCTCGATAGCCAGACGCGACAACACCCATGTCTTATGCAAAGGGTTAAGGTATGTCATGCCAAAACCACGATGGGCTGCATGAAAATCTGCGGCATTAAGCATGTGATTGCCAAGACGTCCCATAAAGAGACGTTTTGAGAAATCACAATGAAACGGTTCTGCCAAAAACTCGTATTTTCCTACTTTGTCTAACATTTTTTATTCCTATTTTTTTCCTGTAATTCTAAAAATTCACTGACCTGCTCCACTTTACTGCGGGTTATGGCAATACGCCCGCTGCGGGTATACTGCAACAAGCATTTAAACCTGTCGAGAGCGTAATAGAGTCCTGTAATATCTTCCGTCATTCCGCTCAGCATTACGCAGCAGAACGTAGGGTTTACATCAATAATGCGGGCGTCAGCCTTTCTGATTACACGCGATATTTCTGGATTAGCAAGCACTTCGCCAGTTGAAAGTTTATAAAGCCCCACCTCACGTATAAAAAGGTCATCGTCCGTGTAATAATCAGCCTTTATCACATCTATTTTCTTCTCGATATGCTTGGTTATTGTTTTTATCAGGTCTTCGTCGCTCCATGCCGTTATGGTGTACTTGTGAACACCCTCGATGCTTGAGGCTGACACATTCAGACTTTCGATATTAACCTGACGCCGCGTAAACACGGCTGTTATCTGGTTAAGTATACCGGCAATGTTTTCTGAATAGACCAACATTGTATATAATTTTCTGTCTTTTGTTTCCATACCCGCCATTATCTGTTTACTTCAAGCAACATCTCGTTGACCGAACATCCCGGAGGAACCATCGGCATTACATTATCTTCCTCCTTAACAGCACACTCCAACACAAATGGTCCTTCTGTTGACAACATTTTATGAACTGCATTCTTCAACAATTCTCTTTCAGACACAAAAATATATGGTATGTGATACCCGTCACATATTCCGCCGTAACATGGATTTGTCATCCTTGTAAACGCCTGACGGCTGTCGAAAAACAAATCCTGCCACTGACGCACATTGCCCAAATAGTTATTGTTCATCAGAATCACCTTAACCGGAATACGATGTTCCATTATCGTACCGAGTTCGTGTATGCTCATCTGAAAACTTCCGTCGCCGGTAAACATACAAATCTGACGATCAGGCACGGCATAGGCAGCTCCTATAGCAGCCGGAAGTCCGTAGCCCATGGTTCCCAAGCCGCCGCTGCTCACTACGGAGCGTTTCTTGTTATATCTAAAGTAACGGCACGAAAACATCTGATTCTGTCCTACATCATTAACGAGAACGGCATCGCCTCCTGTTGCATCAGCCACAGCCTTAACCACTTCACCCATAAGAAGCGGACCTGACGACGGGCAAGTTGCAGGCCTGATAACCTTCTCGTATTCCTCTTCATACAACGGTCTGAAACTCTCACACCATTCTTTGTGTGAATTAGGCCTTAACAGCTTTGTAATTGCCGGCAACGACTCCTTACAGTCTGCTACAACGGCAACGTCGGTCTTAACGTTTTTGTCTATCTCAGCCCCGTCAATATCGAGCTGTATTATTTTTGCCTGTTTGGCATAAGTGGCAGGATTACAGATAACACGATCGCTGAAACGCATGCCTATGGCTATCAGCACGTCACACTCCTGCTCTTTCATGTTTGGTGCATAGTTGCCGTGCATGCCTAGCATCCCCATATTAAGCGGATGGCCGGTTGGAAGAGCCGAAAGTCCAAGCATGGTGCGGGCGGCCGGTATGCCGGCCTTCTCGATAAAGTCGACAAGCTCTTGTTGTGCATTGCCAAGCTCCACACCGTGCCCTACAAGTGCCAACGGCTTTTTTGCGTTATTAATAAGCTCTGCAGCACGGCTTACGGCCTCTGCGTCTACAGTGGGATAAGGCACATAGCCACGTACAAAGTCTACACGACACGGCTCATACTCTGTGAGAGACACCTGGGCATTCTTTGGAAAATCTAACACTACAGGACCAGGACGGCCTGAGCGTGCAATATAAAAGGCACGGCTTACGGCCCATGCCACATCCTCTGCACGGCGTATCTGATAACTCCACTTGCTTATAGGCTGCGACACGCCAACAAGGTCGACTTCCTGAAAAGAGTCAGTGCCAAGCACATCTACGCCCACCTGTCCGGCAATAACTACTATCGGTGTTGAGTCCATCATTGCATCTGCAATGCCTGTAAGCGTATTTGTTGCTCCCGGACCACTTGTTACGATACATACTCCTACGTCGCCGCTGGCACGTGAGTATCCTTCTGCCGCATGGGCAGCCGACTGTTCATGCCTGACGAGTATATGCTCAAAAGCCTTTTTGTCACCGCGTGTATAATCATAAAGGGCATCGAAAACCGGCAGAATAGATCCGCCAGGATAACCGAAAATGGTTTTCACGTTTTCTTCTTTCAGAGCCCTCATCAGAGCCTCTGCTCCTGTTATCATTTCCTTTGCCATACTCTCTCAATATTTTTTGTTGTGTCAAGTAACAAGTAACATAACCGACGCCATACGCACAAAGCCGTGCGCACAAAGCAATATACGTCAACAGTGCCATGCAGGGCATTACACCAACGCACGACAGGCGCAGGCACCGATTATGAAACACACTTCACAAAAACTTATACTAACCTATAATCCTCACTCCGCCTTTATCTGCCGAACTTACGCTCTGAGCATAAGCTCTCAGGGCCTTGCTTACGACACGCTTTCGGGTCAGCTTGCGCTGTGGCCTCAAGTCAAGTTCTTCAGCCGTCAGCCTGACATTTATTGAGCGGTTGGGGATGTCTATGTCTATGATGTCACCATCAATTATCTTTCCGATGTTGCCTCCGGCAGCGGCTTCCGGCGAGATATGCCCTATGCTTAGTCCTGAAGTTCCGCCGCTGAAACGTCCGTCTGTAATCAAGGCACACTCCGTTCCGAGATGCATACTCTTAATATAAGACGTTGGATAAAGCATCTCCTGCATGCCGGGGCCTCCCTTAGGGCCTTCGTGCGTGATAACCACACAGTCGCCACTCTTGACCTTACCGCCGAGAATAGCCTCACAGGCATCTTCCTGTGAATCAAAGACCTTTGCCGGTCCGCTAAACTTCCATATTGAAGGGTCTACGCCTGCCGTCTTGACAACACAGCCGTCGTGCGCGATGTTGCCAAACAAGACTGCCAATCCTCCGTCTTTTGTATAGGCATGCTCTATGTCGCGTATGCAACCTGCCGAGCGGTCGGTGTCAAGCGTATCCCACTGCTCGTCCTGCGAGCCCATGACGGTAGAAAACTTTCTGCCAGGCGCACTGCGGTATATGCGTTCTGCATCACCGTCAATGCCATTGCCCGTTATGTCATATTTTCTAAGTTGTTCGCCCAGCGTTTTTCCATCAACACGCATCACGTCTTCGTTGATCAGTCCGCCCTTGGCCAGTTCATTTATTATTCCGAATATTCCGCCGGCCCAGTTACATTCTTGCAGGCTATACTTCTGCGTATTTGGAGCCAGCTTACACAGACAAGGCACCCTGCGGCTAAGCTCATCTATGTCAGACATGGTAAAATCAGCCCCAGCCTCTTGAGCAACAGCCAAAAGATGCAGCACCGTATTGGTGCTTCCTCCCATGGCTATGTCGAGTGTCATGGCATTCAGAAAGGCTTCACGCGTAGCAATATTGCGCGGCAGGACACTCTCGTCTCCTTCTTCATAATACCTCATGGCATTTGTCACAATCTGGCGCGCGGCATCCTTAAACAGCTGTATGCGGTTCTTGTGCGTGGCCAGAATTGTACCATTGCCAGGAAGCGAAAGGCCTATGGCCTCTGTGAGCGAATTCATAGAGTTTGCCGTGAACATACCCGAGCAGCAGCCACAGCCAGGACAGGCACAACTCTCTATCTGGCGCATTTCGTCATCGCTGACACTCGGGTCGGCTCCTTTAACCATGGCCGTTATCAGATCGGCATTCTCGCCGTTCCATCGTCCAGCCTCCATAGGTCCGCCGCTGCAGAATACGGCCGGTATGTTTAATCGCATGGCTGCCATAAGCATGCCAGGCGTAACTTTATCACAATTTGAGATACATATCATTGCGTCTGCCTTATGGGCATTAACCATATATTCAACAGAGTCGGCAATGATATCGCGCGACGGCAGCGAATATAGCATTCCGTCGTGTCCCATTGCTATACCGTCATCAATCGCTATCGTGTTGAATTCTGCGGCATAACATCCCATACTTTCAATCTCAGCCTTTACGATCTGGCCGATTTCATGTAAATGTGTATGTCCCGGGACAAACTGCGTAAATGAGTTGACGATGGCAATGATGGGCTTTCCAAACTGCTCATGCTTCATGCCTGCAGCAACCCACAGGGCTCGCGCCCCTGCCATACGCCGTCCTTCGGTACAAACCGCACTTCTCAACTTGTGTTTCATATTCTCTCAAATTTTTCACTTGTACGTATGTGCAAAGTTATACTTTTTTCTCACAAACAGCAACAAATATACTAAATAATTAAGCCATCAAATAAATTTTATCGGTAAACAAGTATAAAATGTGATAAATTGAAAGATTTTATTGCACATATGTATCTTAAATGTGCAATTTCAAGATGTTACAATTATCCCATTTATACAAAACACTTGTCATAATTATCGACAATATAATAAAATAATGTCACACAACAAAGTATAAAAATATTCGACATAAAAGCAAAAAAATCGAACAGGAATACATCAACGGCATCAATTATTTATTGCCACACAAATATACATGTGGGCAATCATAACGGACTATAATATTTCTCTCTCTGATCCGGCATAATAAAACCGGATAAGGCTAAATAACATCAATAATGCCACAAAACACGACAAGCGGCAAAGACATGGAAAACTGGACTAACTTTATGGCAGATATTGAACAGATTTGGCATGACAACTAAAAGATAAAAATCTGCGTCAACAACAAGACACAAAATCGCAAACAGATTCAACGCCAAAAATCTGTAATATTTCCTCGTAAATAAATTACAAATTAACATATTATATAGAAAATACAATCAATACAGAAAGAACCTGCACTATATTTTGTTTCGAAATGAAAGTGGGTTGTTTTTGATGTGAAAACCACCCACTTTTGCATCAAAAGTGACTGAGTTACGACTGCAAAACCATTCATTAATTTCATGGAAACAAGCTTTATCCATGCAATATAATTATACAAAAAAATCTCCGCCCTATTTGGGACGGAGACTTTTTTATGATTTACTATGTAAAATTACTTAGTATTGTCGTTGAATGTAGCTACGCGGTTGAATTCTACCTGCTCGAACAGCTTGTCTGTAGCGCCACAACCTACTGTTGTAAGACGGTCAGCAGAAATCTTGTACTTGTTAACCAAAATCTTCTTAACGGCTGCCGCACGCTCTTCTGACAGCTGCTGGTTACGCTCTGCAGAGCCTTCAGGAGAAGCATATCCCTTAATTTCAACCTTTGCATCAGGATGATTCTTCATGTACTGTGCAATAAGCTCAATCGGAGCATACTGAGCAGGATCTACTACAGACTTGCCCTGACGGAACAATACTGTAGGCTGCAGGTTGGTTGCTGTTGCAGGCTTCTCATACTTAGGTCTTCTGTTGCACTCATCAAGAGCCTTCTGCAGATCTGCAATCTGACGGTCTTTAGCAGCAAGCTGTGCATCCTTACCGTTCAAATCGCTGCGCAGGTCGTTGATTTTAGCATTCAGGCCGTCAATCTCAGACTGGTCACGCAGTTCGGCAATTGTGAAGTTGTGTGTGCCGTTAGAATTCTTGAACTTGTAGTTGAAACCAACATTAAGCTGGAAGCCTGAGTTGTTTACATTATACTTAATAGCGTGTGTTCCGCCATTATAGCCTCCAAGTGTCCAGATCATAGCAGGCTCGATGTAGAACTGCCATGCCTTAGCCTTGCCAAGATTAAATGTAAAGTCAATGGCTGCCTTAGATGTAAGAGCGTCGTCGTTATACACTTCAGACGGATGACCAAACACGTGTCCCCATCCTAAACCGCCGAGAACAGAAACTTCAAACAAACGCGGCTCACCAGGATATCCGCCAAACCAGTTGCTCAGGTTAACAGTTCCGAGCAAAGATGTATTCATAGAACGCACAAATGTTCCGATTGACTCGCCCGGCTTGTTAGACAAATAAACATTGCTTTCTGCAGCAAGACCAAATACCGGAGTGAAATTACGGCCGATACGCAATCCGAGATTAGGATTCAGATCCTTAAGCCATGCATGACCGGTAGTTTTGGTCGCAAAACCGCCATTGACTCCAATATAAAAATTATCGAAAGTCTTGCTTTCAGTTACTGTCTGAGCTGAAACAGATGCAGTTGCCAATGCAGCAACAAACATAAATAATAACTTCTTCATTTTCTTAAAATTTAAATTATAAACAATTTATTAATAATTGCAGTACACAAAGATACAAATTAATATTTACAAAACAAATTATTAGAGACAAATAATTAGATTAAGAAAAATAATTGTATGTATTAACGTAGAAAAGGACAAAATATTGGTACTTTATAATAAGCAGCAGCAAATTAAAAGTGATTTAACTGTGAGATTTACAATATGACGTTTTTTAGTTTTATAAAATAAAAATATAAAATATATACAAAAAGTCAGGAAAACGGCAATAAAATATGCCACAACGTCCTATTTGTAAATATATTTGAATACCTGATTAAGCTAAACGCCACGTTTATTATTCACACTGCTTATTGTCACTCCCGTTGTCAGGCATTATGCAGCATATTAGTTTTATATGTTTTCATTAAAGTTTAGCCAACCATGGCATGGTCTGCATAAAAGTAAAAACACGGCTGACGGCCAAAACTACCCGAAAGGCAAATACCAATCATAAATAAAAGAATACTACGGAAATAAAAAACGAATAAACTTTTTATCATATTAATGTAAATTGCATTACCTTTGCATTATATGAAAAAGATTATTCTTATTACCGGCGGACAGCGCTCGGGTAAAAGCGTATATGCAGAGAAACTTGCTTTGAGCCTCTCGGACAATCCTGTATATCTTGCCACGGCTCACGTATGGGACGACGAATTCAAGGAAAGAGTAAGAAAACATCAGGAACGAAGAGGTGAACAATGGACAAACATTGAGGAGGAAAAATATCTCAGCAAGCACGACATATATAATAAGGTAATAGTGATTGACTGCGTCACCCTTTGGTGTACAAATTTCTTCTTTGACCGTGAAGCTGACGCCGACACCCAACCTACTGTGAGCGAGGCTCTCGAAGAAATAAAGAAAGAGTTTGACAAGTTTACGGATAAAGACAACACTTTCATATTCGTCACCAACGAAATTGGCAGCGGAGAAGTGAGCGGCAACGCCGTTCAACGCAGATTTACCGACATGCAGGGATGGATGAACCAGTATGTGGCATCAAAGGCTGATGAGGTGATAATGATGGTCTGCGGCATTCCGGTAAAAATAAAGTAAGCCACAAGACTCTATCCGGCAGTAAAGATCCTTAAACTATATGATTATGAAAAATTTTGAAATAAAAGCACCAGACAACAGTATAAAAGAGGATATAATAAAAAAAATCGACAATCTGAACAAGCCCAAGGGCTCGCTTGGAAGACTCGAAAGTCTGGCAGTTCAGATTTGCCTTATACAGCAGACATTGTCGCCAAAGCTCACGGGCCAGTGCCATATTCTTTTTGGCAGTGATCATGGCGTTGAACGCGAGAACGTAAGCGTGTCGCCGCGCGATGTTACATGGCAGCAGATGATAAACTTTACCCGTGGCGGCGGCGGTGTCAACATGTTTTGCCGCCAGCATGGCTTCAGACTTTATCTTGTTGACACGGGCGTAGACCATGACCTGACGGAATATAAGGAGATAATCAACCGCAAGATTGCAAACGGAACAGCCAATTTCAGATACGAGGACGCCATGACTGAAGAACAGTTTGAGCAGGCCATAAACATAGGCTGCGAAATGGTTGACAAGTGCGTGGCAGACAACGGCTGCAATATTATATGCCTTGGCGAAATGGGCATAGCAAACACATCACCTTCAAGCGTATGGATGAGTCTGTTTGGAAACATTGAGCTTGAAGAGTGCGTTGGTGCCGGCGCAGGTCTCGATTCGCCGGGAATAAGACATAAATATGAGGTTTTGGCAGACGCAGTGAAAAACTTCAGAAACCGGCACGGCAACACACCCGACCCGACTACTATAATACGCTGCTTTGGCGGTTTCGAGATGGTGAGCACAATAGGTGCCATGCTGCGTGCGGCAGAACGTCACATTATCATAATGGTTGACGGATTTATCATGACAGCATGCGCTCTGGCAGCCAGCATGCTTTACCCTGAGGTAAAGAATTATATGATTTTCGGACATAAGGGCGACGAAACAGGACACCGAAAGATGCTTGAACTTCTTGGCGCAAAGCCGCTGTTGAGCCTGGGACTAAGGCTTGGCGAAGGTACAGGCGCACTGTGTGCCTTCCCTATTATAGACAGCTCTGTCAGAATGATTAACGAAATGAACAACTTTGACAATGCGAATATCACTAAATACTTCTAAATGGTACGACAACATATGGGCGTCGTTTATCTTCTTTACAAGACTGCCTTTTTGGCGACTGCACGAACCTCCTAAGGAAAGCTACCGCACTGTGGTTGAGCACTGGCCGCTGACAGGATGGCTTACAGGCGGAATCATGGCTGCCGTCATTTATTTTGGCGGAATGATTCTGCCGCATACAATAGCCGTACTTATGGCTATCGTGGCAAGACTTCTGATAACGGGAGCCTTACATGAAGATGGTCTTACCGACTTTTTCGACGGTTTTGGCGGTGGCGGAAACAACAGGCAACGCATTCTAGACATAATGAAAGACTCGCGCACGGGTACCTTCGGCGTAGTTGGAATTGTAATGTATCTGCTGATTCTCTTCTTCGCTCTTACAGCCATGCCGGCGAAACTGGCTGCACTGACTGTATTAGCAGCCGACCCTTACAGCAAGATGCTTGCAGGGCAGATTATAATGATGATGCCGTATGCCCGGACGGAAGAAGAGTCGAAGGCACATGTTGTTTACCGCAAAATGAACATTAAGGCTGGCATTAGCCTGTTTATTCAAGGCATGGCGCCGCTAGCTCCACTCGTGCTTACATGCTGGGGACTTGTTCGCTGGGACTTGATAATATTCATTCCCGGCCTTGTTATGTATTTTCTTTATCTCTTAATTTGGCGTAGGCTGAGAGGATATACGGGCGACTGCTGCGGAGCGATGTTTCTGCTTATTGAGCTGTCGTTCTACCTTACAGTTTCATCCCAATTTTTCAACAACAGACAATTATGGACGTTATTCTCATAAGACACACAAGTGTAAATGTGCCTAAAGGCACATGTTATGGATGGAGCGACGTGCCCGTGGCCGATACGTTTGAGCAGGAAGCAGCCATAACAAAGAAAAACATTGAGCATCTCGAGTTCGACATGGTGTTCTCATCACCGCTTACAAGAGCGAGAAAGCTTGCCGAGTATTGCGGATGGGCAAATCCTGTTGTTGACGACAGACTGAAGGAAATGAACATGGGCAGCTGGGAGATGAAACTCTTTGACGAGATAGAAGATGAGAACCTGCAAAGATGGTATGACGACTATATGCACCAACCAACAACCAACGGCGAAAGTTTTCCGATGATGTATGCGCGCGTAGCGGAATTTTTAGACGAGCTAAAGCAAAAACCTTACAGACGCGTTGCCATTTTTGCCCACGGCGGAGTGCTTATGTGCGCAGGAATTTATGGCAAGCTATTCAGTGAAAAAGACTGTTTTAAACATCTTGCGCCATACGGAGGAATTGAAAAAATTACCATCTGAGATATTCTGCATCAATAATCGTCTGCGCCACTTATAGTAATTTTGGCAAACATTTCTTTTACTGTGATGAGTTATAACACAGACTCATCACAGCAAAAGATTCTCACATTCAATATGTTATGCAAGAATGTGATAAGTGATAAGTTTTCCAAGAAAATATATACATACCACACAGGCTACGCAAAAACATACCTTTTGCATAACAAAATAACGCATTTCATCATGCAAAATAGTACTGTTCAATAGTCTGTTTACAGCATTCTTAATATTTTGATAAAAAATCAGACCGTTTTCAACGCTAGTACAAACAAATATACTAACCTTTGAAAACGGTCTGCCGGTTATCTTGCATCCTGCCAGCCATGAAGGCCCGGCAAGAGCAGTGATAACTTATGTTTAGCCGATGATTTCCTTACCAGCTGTTATAGCCTCCATGTTCAGAGGAATAAGTCCATGGTGACGCTCAGGCAGAGTCTTATACAGAGCCTTCTCGACACCCTTGTCGCTTACAACAGGACAAACCTTGAGCAGTCCGCCCAAAACAATCATATTGAAAACCTTTGAGTTCTTCATCTCAACGGCCTTGTCCATTGCTGCGATAGGACATACTGTAATATCTGTACGCTTAGGAGGATTGATTATACCTGATGTGTCATAGATAAGGAAGCCGCCCTTCTTTACTTTCGGCTCGAATTTATCCAGTGAAGGCTGGTTGAGCACGATAGCGACATCATATTCACTCACGATCGGAGAAGACACGCGCTCGTCACTGACGATAACAGTAACATTACACGTTCCACCACGCTGTTCAGGACCATATGCCGGCATCCATGTGACTTCCTTGTCCTCCATAAGTCCAGAATAAGCAAGAATCTTGCCCATAGACAGCACACCCTGTCCGCCGAATCCTGATATAATAATTTCCTTTTTCATAGGTCTGCTTTTTTATTTGTCCTCTGTTGTATCCTTGAGGTCGCCCTTAGGATAGAACTTGAATAAGTTTTCTTTCATCCACTCGTTAGCCTTTACAGGTGAAAGTTTCCATCCGCTGTTACATGTACTTACCACCTCAACAAGGCTTGAGCCCTTGCCGGCCATTGATGCCTCGAAAGCCTTACGTATAGCCTTCTTTGTTGAGCGGATAGCAGCCACAGTTTCAACGCTCTGGCGTGTAACATAGCATGTACCTTCCATTAAGGCTGCCATTTCAGTTATCTTCAGCGGATATCCGTGCAGCTCAGGTGTACGTCCGTAAGGACATGTAGATGTCTTCTGGCCGATAAGTGTGGTAGGAGCCATCTGACCACCTGTCATACCGTAAATGGCGTTGTTGATGAATATTATAGTTATGTTCTCACCGCGGTTAAGAGCATGTATTGACTCTGCCGTACCAATACAAGCAAGGTCACCGTCGCCCTGATAAGTGAACACCAGACGATCAGGCCATACACGCTTAATAGCAGTAGCAACAGCAGGAGCACGTCCGTGAGCAGCCTCACTCCAGTCGATATCAATATAACGGTATGCGAAAACAGAACATCCTACAGGACATACACCCACAGTTTTGTTCTCCATGCCCATTTCCTCAATAACTTCTGCAACCAACTTGTGAACAACTCCATGAGAGCAACCCGGGCAATAATGCATCGGGGTTTCGTTCAACAATGCAGGTTTTTTATATGCTAAGTTCTCCGGAGAGATTATTTCATTCTTATCCATGGCTTATTTCATTAATTTGTTTTTTAAGGCTTCTACAATCTCGTCCGGTCCTGGCACGATTCCGCCAAGACGTCCGAAATGCTCAACAGGAACTTTACCATTAACAGCAAGGCGAATGTCTTCAATCATCTGTCCTGCGTTAATCTCAGCAGAAAGAATACCCTTCTTTCCTTCAGCAAGGGCTGCAATCTCTTTCTCCGGGAAAGGCCACAAAGTAATAGGACGGAACAAGCCGACCTTGATGCCTTCTTCACGTGCCAGCTCGACAGCTTTCTCTGCAATACGTGCTGCACTACCGAAAGATACAATTATATATTCTGCATCGTCGCAGAGAGTCTTCTCATATCTAACCTCATTGTCCTTAATCTGCTGATATTTACGCAGCAATGCGAGGTTTCTCTGTTCCATCACTTCCGGCTGCATCTCAAGAGATGTCATGATATTGGGCTTACGGCCGTTTGTACGTCCCATTGTAGCCCAAGGACATTCTTTTGCAATCTGCTCTTCTGTACGGCGTGGCTTATATGGAGGCAGAACCACCTTTTCCATCATCTGACCGATAACACCATCAGAAAGAATCATTGCCGGGTTACGATATTTAAATGCAAGTTCAAAGGCCAGATCAACGAAGTCTGCCATTTCCTGCACACTGTTAGGAGCAAGTGTTATAACATAGTAGTCACCATTACCGCCACCACGTGTTGCCTGGAAATAATCTGCCTGAGACGGCTGGATAGTACCAAGGCCAGGGCCTCCGCGCTGTACGTTTACAAACACACCGGGAATTTCAGCACCTGCCATATAAGCGATGCCTTCCTGCATGAGGGCAACACCAGGGCTTGAAGAAGATGTAAGCACACGCTTACCAGCACCGGCAGCACCATACACCATATTAATAGATGCAACCTCACTCTCTGCCTGAAGCACAACCATACCAGTTTCTTCCCATGGTTTCAGTGCAGCAAGAGTTTCGATAACTTCACTCTGCGGAGTAATTGGGTATCCGAAATAAGCGTCAGCACCACAGCGTATAGCTGCATGGGCAATGGCCTCGTTACCCTTCATCAAAATAGTTTCTTTCTCTGCCATTTGCTAATCCTCCATCTTTTTCTTATAAACAGTGATACACCCGTCTGGGCATACAATTCCGCACGAGGCACAACCTATACAATCGTCTGGCCTTACAGCCTCGGCATAGGCATACCCTTGTACGTTTACACAAGTGGTTGTGAGCGCTATGACATCTTTAGGGCATGCCACAACACATAGCGAACACCCCTTGCAGCGGTCGGTATTGACCACAATAGCTCCTCTGATTTTACTCATAAATACTATTTTAAGGTTATTATTATGAGCGGCGGAATAAACCACCGCCCGTGTTAATTAAATTTTTTGTTCTATTAAACTAAGATACTCAAACAAGCAAATCACGCGTATAAGCATGAAGGATGAACTGAGCATTGGCATCAGACAGTCGAAATGAAGCATCTTATGACACTTAGCAGTCACATTCTGCCTCACAACTGACCGACTTATGGATTAAACATATCCTTGCAGTAATAATTAAGGATGCTGTCAATCATTCGTTTGGCTTCAACCGCAGGACTCTCCGGATCAAGCTTTATTGCCTCAAGATAATTATTGAGCGCAGCCTGCCAGTTGCCTTCCTTGCGGTACTTATTGCCTTCTAAATAATACTCTTCTGCTGTCATTACTTATAATATTCCTTTTTTCCAGCTGCCAAAGTGTTTTTCATAAGAGAGCATATTGTCATTGGCCCCACCCCACCAGGCACAGGAGTGATAAACGAACATTTCGGTGCAACCTCATCGAACTTCACGTCTCCGTTAAGACGGAATCCGCTCTTTCTTGTAGCATCAGGAACACGTGTCGTGCCGACATCAATAACAACAGCCCCTTCCTTAACCATATCAGCTGTAACGAAGTCTGGGCGACCTATTGCCGCAATGATTATGTCTGCCTCGCGACACTCCTCCTTCAATGTCTTCGAGTGGCTGTGGCATACAGTAACGGTTGAATCGCCATACTGCTTCTGCATCATCAGCTGAGCCATGGGCTTACCGACAATGTTGCTTCTGCCAAGAATGACACACTTGCGTCCTGAAGTTTCTATGCCATAACGGCGAAGAAGAGTCAGTATGCCTAACGGAGTAGCAGAGATGAAACACGGCAGACCAATTGCCATACGTCCTACATTAACCGGATGGAATCCGTCAACGTCCTTACGGTAATCTATTGCCATGATGATTTCCTGCTCATCGATATGCTTCGGTAAAGGAAGCTGTACGATATATCCGTCAACATCGTCGTCATCATTAAGTTCCTTAACCTTTGCCAGCAGCTCATCCTCTGTTACATCTTCCTCAAAGCGTATAAGAGAACTCTTGAAGCCACACGCCTCGCAGGCAATAACCTTATTCTTTACATAAGTCTCACTGCCGCCGTCGTGTCCAACGAGTATTGCTGCCAGATGAGGACGCTTGCCGCCTCCGGCCACTATCTGTCTTACTTCTTCAGCTATTTCGGCCTTTATCTGTGCCGCCGTAGCCTTGCCGTCAATTAATTGCATATATTTTGGTTTTCTTATAATCAAATTTCACACTCCACCTGCCTTCCATGTGCACTTCACGCATAAGCTAAAAACTGCACAGAAAGCGGTGCGCTAACAAACAACATCAAAACTTCGGCATACCGCCCTTCATACCTTTCATAGCCCCCATCATCTGGCTCATCTTTGAACCTGTAACCATCTTCATCATCTTGCGGGTCTGGTCAAACTGCTTTATCAGGCGGTTAACGTCCTGAATGTTTGTACCCGATCCTTTGGCTATGCGCTGGCGGCGGCTTGTGTTAAGTATTTCAGGATTAGTACGCTCCTTTGGTGTCATGCTGAGGATTATCGCCTCAATGCCTTTAAAGGCGTTATCGTCGATATCAATATCCTTGATGGCCTTGCCCACACCGGGAATCATAGAAGCCAGGTCCTTAATGTTACCCATCTTCTTTATCTGCTGTATCTGGCCAAGGAAGTCGTTGAAGTCGAACTTGTTTTTCTGTATTTTCTTCTGCAAGCGCTTAGCCTCTTCCTCATCAAACTGCTCCTGAGCACGTTCAACAAGGCTGACGATATCGCCCATTCCCAAGATACGGTCGGCCATACGTGAAGGATGGAACACGTCTATGGCTTCCATCTTCTCGCCTGTTCCTACAAACTTGATTGGCTTTGTGACAACAGTACGGATACTTATCGCAGCACCGCCGCGTGTGTCACCGTCAAGTTTTGTAAGCACCACGCCGTCGAAATCGAGACGGTCGTTAAACTCTTTGGCTGTATTTACAGCATCCTGACCGGTCATTGAGTCTACAACAAACAGAGTCTCATCGGGATTAACTGAGTTCTTCAGAGTCTCTATCTCGTTCATCATCTCCTCGTCAACAGCCAGACGGCCGGCGGTATCTATGATGACAACATCGTTACCTTTGGTCTTAGCCTCCTTTATAGCGTTGTTGGCAATCTCTACAACATTCTTATTATTGTCTTCCGAATATACGGGAACTCCAATCTGTGCTGCCACGACCTTGAGCTGCTCTATAGCGGCAGGACGATAAACGTCGCAAGCCACCAGCAAAGGATTCTTGTGCTGCTTTGTCTTAAGCATATTGGCAAGTTTTCCACTGAATGTGGTCTTACCAGAACCCTGCAGACCGGACATCAATATTATTGCGGGACGTCCTTCAAGTTTCAGGCCGACGCTCTCGCCGCCCATAAGATCTGCAAGCTCATCGTGAACAATCTTCACCATCATCTGCCCCGGCTTCACAGCCGTAAGCACGTTCATACCTAACGCCTTTTTCTTTACAGTATCCGTGAATGTCTTTGCCACTTTATAGTTAACGTCGGCATCGAGCAATGCACGTCTTACATCCTTAAGGGTTTCGGCCACGTTAATCTCGGTTATTTTGCCTTCACCTTTAAGTATTTTAAAAGAGCGTTCCAGTCTGTCGCTTAAATTCTCAAACATAATTATGTATATATATTATCTTATTCGTTTTATTCACTAAGTAAAATCCGCTTCTAATCATTTTTGTTGCCTGCCTCATCCTAATTTCACCACACCGAAAACCCATCGTAAATCGGGTATGGAAAACGACATCGGCCGGCATAAAATATAATCGGCTTTCTCTTATGCAAAAATAATCATTTAATAATGAAATACACAATAACTGGCATTGTATTTAAAATATTTTAAAACACTGACGCAAAAAAAATGCTCATACGCTTTTTAATTGTGCAATATTTTCCACTTTATGTCATATCTGGCATGGTCTTAGCTGCAAATACGAGCCACAAAAAGCCACCAAACAAGCATTTTAGGTCAAAAATTATAGCAAAATGTCATTTCGAAACATTATAACCGCATGCATTCACAATATGAAAGAATATGCATCAAATTTGATTATATTTTATGTTTCTGTTTGAAAATTATGCATTATCTTTGCCGGCAGATGAAAGATACAGTGCTTTATATCAAGAACATGGTTTGCGACAGATGCAAGATGGCCGTAGAACATGAGTTGCGCAATTTTGGACTTACCCCCATAAAGGTTGAGCTGGGAGTTGTATGCGTAAAAGAAGAGGTCGATTCTGAATGCCGCGCTAAAATACGTGCCGGACTAGAGGCACTCGGTTTTGAGCTGCTTGAAGACCGGCAGCAGCAGACTGTTGACCGTATAAAGAGCCTCATCATTGAACTTGTGCATTACAGAAACAACAGATCGGGAACAAATCTCTCCGCATATCTTTCAGAGCAGCTTGGTTCAGACTACAGCGCACTCAGCAAGCTGTTTTCAGAAAACACAGGCATGACCATTGAAAAATTTTTCATCTTGCAAAAGACTGAACGCATAAAGGAACTGCTGTTTTACGGAGAAATGTCGCTGAGCGAAATAGCGGACATGATGAACTATTCGAGCGTGGCCTATCTCAGCACACAGTTCAAGAATATTACAGGAATTACTCCATCGCAGTTTAAGGCCCTGAAGGAAAAGAACCTGACACAACTCGACAAACTATAGCGGCAGTTGCGACATCAAAGTATAGCCCGACCAACACAATATAGCAACAAAATGTTATAAATGTTTTCCATTATTTCGTAACGCCTCCACCACACATTATAACTACCTTTGCGCAGAAAAGGCAGAAGCAATGGCGCGACCTAGGATGACGCAACGGCAAAGCACTCAGACCGGACTTGCAGCCATGCTATGCTATTACTTAAAAAACATACTAAACAATGGAAAAAAAGACGATAGCCGTCATAGGCATGGCATGCGCCGGATGCGCAGCCAACGTGGAAAGAAGGCTGAACGAACTGAACGGAATAAGTTCTGCTGCAGTGAACTTTGCGGCACGCACAGCCCTTGTAGAATACGACCCGAAAGTGATAACGCCGCAGATGATGAAAGATGAGATTATCAAGGCCGGATATGATCTGGTGATTGATGAGGACGAATCGGTTGCAGCCATTGAACGGCATGCATATAGTCAGCTGTTCAGACGCATGGCAGCGTCGTGGGTGTTTGCCGCCCTGACCATGGGCATATCCATGAGATGGCTGAATGTCGGCAGCACATCAGCCGCAAACCAGACAATGCTGATAATCGCACTGGTAAACATTGCTTACTGCGGACGCGTGTTTTACGTCAACGCTTGGCGGCAACTCATGCATAAAACCGCCAACATGGACACGCTTGTGGCTATAAGCACGCTCATTTCTTTTCTGTTCAGCGTGTTCAACACATTCTGGGGCGACTCTTTCTGGGGCTCGCGCGGCATAGAAAATCATACATATTATGACGCATCGGTAATGATTATCACTTTCGTGCTTACAGGACGCGTGCTTGAAGAACGTGCAAAAAGCAGCACGGCATCTGCCATCAGGGCCCTTATGGGCATGGCACCTAAAACAGCGCACCTTATTAACGGGGACAGCATAGACGAAGTGCCGATTGCTGCTCTTGGCTCAGGCGACATTATTGAGGTTAGAGCCGGAGAAAAGGTTCCCGTAGACGGTTCGATAACAACAGGCGAGACTTATATAGACGAAAGTATGATTACGGGCGAACCTACTCCTGCACGGCGAAGCGAAGGCGACAAGGTGTTTGCAGGAACAATCCTGAAACAGGGCACCATCCGTTTCCGTGCTGAAGCGACAGGCGACAAGACTATGCTGGCACAGATAATAAGAATGGTGCAGGAGGCCCAGGGCAGCAAGGCACCGGTGCAGCGCGTGGCAGACAAGATTGCCCGTGTGTTCGTACCGACTGTGCTGTGCCTGTCGCTCATAACGTTTATTTTATGGTATGCAGTCGGCGGCGACAGTCAGCTCCCGCGCGCAGTTCTTTCTGCCGTATCAGTATTGGTTATAGCATGTCCATGTGCTCTCGGACTGGCCACGCCCACAGCTCTGATGGTTGGCATAGGCAGGGCGGCACGCAACAACATCCTGATAAAGGACGCAACAGCCCTTGAAAACATGCGAAACATTGATGCCATTGTGATTGACAAGACTGGCACACTGACAATACCTAATAAGGATGTTGACTTCACAAAGGCCGACTCGCTGACGCTTGACCAACGAGAAACGCTAAAGCCCGGAGCTCGCGAGGCCATGCAGATGCTTCATGACGAGGGCGTAGAGGTGTATATGATGAGCGGCGACAAGGAAGAGGCAGCCAAATATTGGGCCGACAAATCCGGAATAACCCACTGGAAGAGTCACGTTATGCCGCAGGATAAAGAAGACATGGTAAGAAAGTTGCAGTCGGAAGGACATCACGTGGCAATGGTAGGCGACGGAATCAACGACACTCAGGCACTGGCTGCTGCCGACGTAAGCATTGCCATGGGCAAAGGAACTGACATAGCAATAGACGTAGCCCAAGTAACACTGATGGGAACCGACCTGCACAGAATTGCCTACGCGATAAAGTTGTCGCGCCAGACCGTAGGCATGATTCACCAAAATCTGTTTTGGGCATTTATATATAATGTAGTGTGCATTCCTCTTGCAGCCGGACTGCCATACTTATTCGGCGCCCATTGGCAGATAACCCCGATGTGGGCAAGCGCACTCATGGCATTTTCAAGCATCAGCGTGGTGATGAACAGTCTGCGACTGAAATTTATGAAGCAATAAATAGCAATAAAAAAGACCACGATATAATGCAAAAAGTTACGATAAAAAGACAGCGTATCTAACAACGCCTCAAAAATCGTAACTTTTTGCATTTGTTTTAGTTACAAGCAGCAGGATTTACCAATCATACAAAGAAATTGTTTAAGCAAAAACAGCATTTATACTTTCAAATCATTAACCATAGGTTTACGCATCGTAACTCGGCCACTTTTTAACCGAAAACGGCCGAGTTTTTATGCAAAACTCAGCCGTTTATTTTTAGTATTTCAGTACGTCTTTATTTAAGATAAAATCGCCAATCATTATTCCGTAATATTCAATTTTGATTTTATCTTATCAATTACCTTTTCTATCTCAATATTAGCTTCGTCTTTGTTTATCATATCAAAAGTTTCTCGACATTTAAAATTACAGAAGTTGATTCCGCTTAAATAATCAATCTCTTTTGATTTTTCATCATCAATACTCAGCTCTATGCCCTTACTACTAAAGCATATATTGTAAGATTCACCTTTATAATTAAACGGAACATCTGCTTTACCTGTCTGCTTGTGAGCCATTCGAGTGATTTTTTGATGCAAATCTGTCTTATTGATTTGATATTCTCCATTAGATACGGGAATATTAAAGGTGATGCCTTCTATACGTGCCATTTTCTTAATCAAATCAGTAATAAAATCATCTATTGTATGCCACATCACATGTTTCATTGCATCTATAAATTTAAAATCAACATCTTTATTTTCTTTAGAAGTATACCTATGAAATGCAATGTCAAGATTTCCTGAAACCCATCTTTTTAAATCAAGAATGTCTTTTACAGCAGGTAGAGCAATATCAATCATATCAAGATATTGTTGCATCAAACTCCTCTTAAAGTCATCTGTTTCTAACCCGCTACATTTTTTAATCCAGTTTCTTATGTTTTTATCATAGCTTATTGTTATCAAATTCTTATCCTTAAACTCTTCTTTTTCAGAAGGGAACACACCTCTAAGACTCAGATACACGTAATAAATGTTTTTCTCATCCCTAATATTTTTGAATTCTGCTGATTCTATAATCTTCTTCCCATAACCTAAAAGCTGTGGGTTACCATCTACTATTCTGTCTTTTGCAAATGTTTTGTTCTCGATGATAATTACCTTGTTTGTTGTCTTTGAAGTAATCAAGATATCTATATTTAGTTTTTCTGCGTGATCATTTATATTTGGGAAGACATCGCATTTACAAAAATCCTCAACACAAAAATTACCTTTATCATCATTCTTTTTTATTTCCTCAATGAACAGCTTGAGATATCTTTCACCAAGTGATAACATCATACTTATAAAACTTGAATGCAAATATTTCTCATTATACCAATTGAACATTGACATAAAGAGATTAAAACCTTTCTTCTTTCTTTCTATCTTTCCAACAATTGCATTCAGTTTTTTCAAATTCTTAGATTCCATGTCAATTTTACTATTAATAATTTAAAGGATTTCCTTTAATAAATGTACCCCACAGCTAAAATAATGACAACTCAAACATAGAATTGCCATTCATAATAAAAAAGACGGTATCATTTACTTCATCGTCCGGCCTTCGACAGCCACTTGAATGCTGAAGCTCGGACTGAAGTTATATTTTACGGCTGCGCCTACACGGTCGCCAATATTGCCTATATCATAAAGAGGATAAGGCATGCGCTTGTTAGAAAGCGACTTTTGTCCGTAGATATAGCCCTCCCAATGCTCGTCAAATTTATACCCGATTACAGCATTTAATCCGGCATCCATGTAAGAGTCGTTTGTCCAATAAAGATGATTGAGATAACCTCCAACGGCTATCGACAGCTTGTTGTTCACCGGTATGGCATACATTGCGGCTATGTTCTGCCCAAACCCCGAACCACGCCATGCGCCTTTGCCGAACGAGGCAAACACTGATGCGCCAAGGTTAACATTAAGTCCTTTGTGCAAATCCCAGTTATATGCGCCGCACCAGTCAAGCGGATACATGTTGACATACATACGCCCAAGCGAATCGAAAGCAGGAAGGTGGAGCGAGTCGGTCTGAGGCATGCCTACACCGAAGTCTCCGTCCTGAAGATAAACATGGGTAGAACCGTCGGCAGAACCTATTATTTCGTTCTGCGGCATCATATCAGAGCCGCCAATCGTGTCGGTAACAGCTATGTGCCGTCTGTCTTCCTGAGCATATACAGAAACTGCCGACACACATAAAAACAATATAATCAACAACTTTTTCATCACAGGCAAAATTAATCCGTAAGCATGAAAACTCAAAATAATACTGCCTTTTTTCATCATAATTAACTCTAATTCATTCTTAGTCAGACATATTGCAGCTATACGAAGTAAAAGCCTATACGCATACGGGGCAATGCATGGACAGAAAAACACGACTCAAGACAAGCCGCCATCGGCAAGGACAAACATTGACGTTTTATTTGCAGATATCATCACAAATTAGTATATTTGCACAATTAACGCCGCATGATGCCGCGCCTGACATGCAACGACTAAAAAAACGGGCGCATGGCATCCGGCACACTAAATTAATATCATAAAAAACAACAAACACCATACTAAAATATGAAATTCTTCAAAGCTCTGTTCGGCAGTAAAGAAGAAAAGCCGGAAGAAAAGAAAAAGGCCGAAGAGGCTAAAAACTTCGACGTGTTGAAATACGACGGCGTGCGTGCACTGCGCGCCGGTCAGGCCGAATTTGCAATAAGATGCTTCACACATGCCCTGCAGATGCAGGACGATCTCGAGATACACGACTATCTGTCGCAGGCATACATACGCACCGGCGAACTTACGCTGGCCTACGAGCAGCTGCAGAAACTGGCCGAGGCACAACCTGACAATCAGCAGATATTTATCCGCATGGCCAACGTGGCATATATGATGGAAGACTACGGAGCCATGGCCGGGGCATGCGAAAAGGCAATGCTCATTGACGACAAGACAGCCGAAGTGATGTATCTTTATGCAAGGGCATGCATCGGACAGGAGGACGTAACCAACGCCGTGGCAATGCTGACCAAGGCAATATCTCTTAAAGAAGATTATGGCGACGCCTACCTGCTGCGCGGAGAGACATTACTGAAAAACGGCGACACTGACGAGGCTGACGAAGACGCCACATGGCTTATTGAACACACCGAGGACAACGAAGACGTTATGATGCTGAAAGCCAGAATTGAACGGGCTAAAGGCAACACCGACGCTGCAAAAGATTACTATACAAAAGTGACCGATGCCAATCCGTTCAACATCGATGCATACCGCGAACGCGGAGAACTGCGGCTTGCAACAGGCGACGATAAAGGCGGAAACGAAGACATTGAACACGCCAAAGAACTGACGGCACAGCTGCCCGAGGACAACGACGAAGAAGGAATAGAAAACAAAGTGAAAGAGAAATACAAGTCTATGGATCCATACGGAGTGTTCTGATATACAATAAGACATTATTATAATAATAAAAGAGCAAAAATGAAACCTTATAACAAAATTTTAATATAAAATGTTTGTAGGTGTCATTTAAATATTATACTTTTGCAAGCAAATAAGAAAATATATCAAAAAATGAGAAATAATTTATACGCATCTTTCTTTTACTTTTATTTTTACTTTGCAAGGAATTGTGAAGCGGGAAGTTGCGTGTAGATTTCAACTTATGATAAGACAATCTTTTAAGAAAGATACAAACAAGTCCCGCTTCATAACAATGAGGCGGGATTTTTCATTATAAAGAAAATAATAAATAAACATGAAGAGAATAGCAATACAGGGTTCAATCGGGTCGTTTCACGACATTGCAGCACATCAGTATTTCAAGGACGAACAAATACAGCTGATATGCTGCTCAACGTTTGAACAAGTGTTTGAGAACATAAAGCACGACCCTACGGTGATAGGCATGCTTGCAATAGAGAACACCATAGCAGGTTCGCTGCTCCACAACTATGAACTACTGCGCGACTCAGGAACAACCATCGTCGGCGAGCACAAACTTCACATTGAGCACAGCATATGCTGTCTGCCGGAAGACTCATGGGAAACGATAACCGAGGTACACTCCCACCCCGTCGCACTTATGCAGTGCCGCGGATTTCTTGCCGGACATCCGGAAATGAAAGCTGTAGAAGCTCAAGATACGGCCGGAGCAGCAAAGTTTATCTCTGAGAACAAATGCAAGGGATGGGCCGCAATATGCAACGCTAACGCCGCACGCCTTTATGGAATGAAAATCCTGCAGGAATCTATTGAGGACAACAAGCACAACTTCACAAGGTTCCTGGTTGTAAGCAATCCTAACAAAGCCGACTTTCTGCGCCCGCTTGAGCAGACAAACAAGGCAAGTATTGTTTTCTCTCTGCCTCACGAGGAAGGCAGCCTTTCACAGGTGCTCAGCATCTTCTCGTTCTACAAAATCAACCTGACAAAAATACAGTCACTGCCTATCATTGGCCACGAATGGGAATATATGTTCTATGTTGACCTCGCATTTAACCAGCTGACCCGCTATCGCCAAAGCATAGACGCAATAATGCCGCTGACAAAGGAACTTAAAATTTTAGGAGAATACCAAGATGACGGAAAACAACCCAAACCATAACATAAAGCCGGCAGAAAGAGTTTCGGCTGTAAGCGAATATTACTTCAGCCGCAAGCTGAAAGAGGTGGCAAAGCTTAACGCCGAAGGCAAGGACATAATAAGCCTGGCAATAGGCAGTCCGGACATGCCGCCGTCTGAAGCCGCGATAAACAAACTGTGCGAAGTGGCACGACAAGACGGTTCACACGGTTACCAGCCCACAATGGGAACGCCGGAACTGCGTGAAGCCATGGCCGGATTTTACAAACGCTGGTACAATGTTGACCTTGACCCTCAGAAAGAAATACAGCCGCTAATAGGCTCAAAGGAAGGCATACTGCACGTAACGCTTGCCTTTGTCAATCCTGGCGACGAGGTGCTGGTGCCTAATCCCGGATACCCTACCTACACTTCGCTCAGCAAAATACTTGGCGCAAAGGTGGTCAATTATAATCTGCGTGAAGACAACGGATGGCAGCCTGACTTTGATGAGCTTGAGAAAACGGACCTGAGCAAGGTGAAACTGATGTGGACCAACTATCCAAACATGCCTACAGGAGCAAATGCGCAGGAGGATACATACCGCAAACTTGTAGACTTTGCAAAAAGACATTCAATAGTTGTGGTGAATGACAACCCATACTCGTTCATTCTCAACGAGAAACCGTTGTCGCTGCTGCAAATTCCTGAGGCAAAAGACTGCTGCATAGAGTTCAACTCCATGAGCAAGAGTCATAACATGCCGGGATGGCGCGTCGGCATGTGTGCATCCAACAGCCGTTTTATAGAATGGATTCTCAAAATAAAGAGCAACATTGACTCGGGAACATTCCGCGGAATACAGCTTGCCGCCGCCGAGGCATATAATAACAGCGACGAATGGCACCGCCAGGCAAACATAACGACATACAGAAGAAGGCGCGACACAGCCGAACAAATAATGAAAGAACTCGGCTGCACATTCGACCCCAAACAGGTCGGAATGTTCCTGTGGGGCAAAATTCCTGAGAAATATAACGATGCAGAGGAACTCACAGAACGTGTATTGCATGAGGCAAGAGTGTTCATCACGCCGGGATTTATATTCGGGAGCAACGGCGAAAGATATATACGCATATCGCTGTGTGCAAAAGACGACAAGATAGAGGAGGCTCTCAGCCGCATAAAGGGCATGAAGCAGAAATGATACTTACTAACATTCGAAACAACAAATAAAAGAAAATACAATTATGGAACTTGATTTACTACCGCTGAACCTTCCCAGCGACAACGAAAAACTTACCGTAATAGCAGGCCCATGTTCAGCAGAAACAGAAGAACAGGTTATAGAGACAGCACGCCAGCTGGCTTACAAAGGCTGCCATATATTCCGTGCCGGTGTGTGGAAGCCACGCACAAAGCCCGGAGGCTTCGAGGGCAACGGTGAGGCCGCTCTGCCGTGGCTGAAAAGGGTTAAGGAAGAAACAGGCATGCTAACTTCTACAGAAGTGGCAACACCCGAACATGTTGAACTGGCCCTTAAATATGACATCGACATCCTGTGGGTAGGTGCGCGCACATCAGCCAATCCTTTTGCCATGCAGGCCATTGCAGACAGTCTGCAAGGTGTTGACACACCCGTACTTGTAAAAAATCCTGTAAATCCTGACCTTGAGCTATGGATTGGAGCCATGGAACGCATCAATCAGGCCGGCGTAAAGCGCATCGCAGCCATACACCGCGGATTCTCAAGCTATGACAAAAAGATTTACCGCAATCTGCCCATGTGGCAGATTCCTATCGAGCTGCGCCGACGCATACCCGAACTGCCTATATTCTGCGATCCAAGCCATATCGGCGGACGTCGTGAACTTATAGCCCCCCTGTGCCAGCAGGCCATGGATCTGGGTTTTGACGGTCTGATTATCGAATGCCACTGTGACCCTGACAAGGCGTGGAGCGATGCAAAGCAGCAGATAACTCCCGACATTCTTGACTATATACTGGGACTTCTCGTCATTCGTGACCAAAGCGTAACAACAGAAGGAATCAGCGCACTGCGCAAACAGATTGACGACCTCGACAATCAGCTTATGGAACTTCTGTCAAAAAGAATGAGAGTGTGCCGTGAAATAGGACATTACAAGAAGGAACATAACATGACCGTTCTGCAGACGTCTCGCTACAACGAAATTCTGAATAAACGAGGTGCACAAGGCTCACTATGCGGAATGGACCCAAATTTCATCAAGACGATTTTTGAAGCTGTTCACGAAGAGTCGGTAAGACAACAAATAGAGATTATAAACCAATAATATAAGTATACGGAACGCACGCGCCATTCATAAAACTGATGATGGCGCGTGCAGACCGCCTGCTTATACCAAAATACGAAAAACATGAGAATACTTGTATTAGGCGCAGGCAAAATGGGAAGCTTCTTTCTCGATTTGCTCAGTTTTGAGCACGAAACCGCAGTATATGAAAAGAATCCCGAACGGTTGAGATTTACTTACAACACATTGCGCTTTACTGCACTTGATGAGATTGACGAATTTCGTCCGGAACTTGTGATCAACGCCGTTACAGTAAAATACACCATGTCGGCATTCAAAGAAGTTATGCCACATCTGCCGGCCGACTGCATAATAAGCGACATCTCGTCTGTAAAGACCGGCCTGAAAGACTTCTATGAACACTGCGGACATCGCTATGTATCCACTCATCCTATGTTCGGACCAACATTTGCCAATCTAAACCAGTTGAGCCATGAAAACGCCATAATAATAAGCGAAGGCGACTACATGGGACGAATCTTCTTTAAAGATCTGTACAGCCGGCTCGGCCTCAACATATATGAGTATTCTTTTGAAGAACACGACAAAACAGTCGCCTACTCACTGAGCATTCCTTTCGTCAGCACATTTGTTTTTGCGGCAGTCATGAAGCATCAAGACGCTCCCGGAACAACGTTCAAACGCCATATGAACATTGCCAAAGGTGTACTCAACGAAGACGATTTTCTGTTACAGGAAATACTGTTCAATCCGTACACATCAGAACAGGTGGAACAGATAAGGACAGAACTGAAACGGCTACTCGAAATAATTGACAACAAAGACGCCGAAGGCATGAAAGAATATCTAACAAAGATACGCGACAACGTAAGACGGGACATTGCCATAGACAGATAATAAGACATAGGGCAACAACTCACGGCAGATATACCTTCCTGCCAAAAACGACCAAAGCTAATAACCTGACAACGACTAATATCATGAACACATTTCTTTTTCTAACGGCTTTTCTCACATTTGTGGAATTCAACTGTGAGAATCTTTTTGACTTCAGACACGACAGTCTGAAAAACGACATCGAATTCACTCCTGAAGGAGACCGCAAGTGGACAGAACGAAAATATTGGAATAAGCTGAACAATATCTCAAAGGCAATTATCTCATGCGGAATAGACGGCAAAGACTGGCATCTGCCAGACCTCGTTGCATTATGTGAGGTTGAGAACGACAGCGTTATGCGAGATCTTACCAAACGCTCACTGCTACGCAACGCAAATTACGAATATTTAGTGACCAACTCGCCTGACGAAAGAGGAATAGACGTAGCCTTAATATACGACCCCATGCATTTTCAGCCAATACGGCACTATCCGCTACGCATAAGACCGATGGAGGGAATGAGGCCGACACGCGACATACTGTATGTGGCAGGAAGAATTATAACCGATGACACGCTGCATATATTCGTAGTTCATGCGCCAAGCCGCTATGGAGGCGAAAAGCCTACACGCCCACACAGAATGCTTATCGCCAAGACATTATGCGGAGCTATCGACTCAATACGTCTTGCCAGCAGTGACCCAAACATTATAATTGCCGGCGACTTTAATGACTATGCTGACAGCAAGGCACTTATGCAACTGCAGCTTCATGGAATGAAAAACGCCTCACATGACGCTAAAGGCAGCAACGGAGCCAAAGCTACATACAAATATAAAGGCGAGTGGAACAGCATTGACCATATTATGGTGAGCCAAAGGCTTTATGACATGAAGGTCTTCGGAAGAATAAACGACCAGGCTTTCATGCTTGAGCCTGATGAAAAATACGGCGGAGTGCAGCCATACCGCACATACAGAGCATGGAGATACCGCAACGGCTACAGTGACCATCTGCCTTTGGTGGTAAGATTTGCATTGAAACAGCCAGACTGATAACAACCTTTTTCATTCTGTCAGTATAAATATTTATTACCAAAGGAACAATAACAGCCAACCTGCCAATATGATAAAATTATATGAAAATCCTTGGCAGGCATTTTCTGTTTGAGTCAAAATAAGTATATTTGCGGAATATTTCTTATTTTATGAACAGATTAATTTTATCAATCATGACGTTAGTTTCGGGCAGCTTGTTCAGCTGCGGACAACAAAACTTCAAGACTGTTGACGCCAATGAATTTGAAACTGTCATTTCTTCAGACAGCGTACAATTGCTTGACGTAAGGACAGCAGAAGAGTTTAACGAGGCACACATCGATGCCGACAGTGTTATTAACATCGACAAACTGCAACCAGACTTTATGACAAAGGCACGCAAGATACTGAAAAAGGACAAACCTGTTGCAGTTTACTGCCGAAGCGGAAGAAGAAGCGCTGACGCAGCCCAACTTCTGGCTGAAGAAGGATACAAGGTGATAGACCTTGACGGAGGTATTATAGAATGGGAAAAGAGAGGCAAGAAAACCTGCAAATAATATATTTTGGCTTTTATAAAATAAACATAAAACTTAAAATATGATCAACCTTAAAAGAACGGTCGTGCTGAACAGCCTGATCTTGATGCTGACTCAACTGTTTGCGCAAGGACCCAACAACAGCGGAACTTACTACAAGAACGCTGACGGCAAGAAAGGAAGCGAACTGAAAACAGCGCTTTCTGAAATTATCAGGAATCACAAGGAATTGTCATACGACGCTTTGTGGGACTGCTTCAGAACAACAGACGTACGCAACGACGGAAAAGTATGGGATATGTATTCAAGTATCACAAACTTTACTTTCGGCACCGACCAGGCTGGAAACTATAAAAATGAAGGCGATGTATATAACCGCGAGCACTCTATGCCAAAAAGTTGGTTTGACGATGCCAGGCCGATGTATACCGACCTCGTTCATCTCGTACCGACCGACGGATACGTCAACGGAAGACGAAGCAACTATCCTTTTGGCGAAACAGACAGCCCCTCATACACATCAGCTGGAGGCTTCAGCAAACTAGGCCCTTCGTCTGTCAGCGGATACAGCGGCATTGTATTTGAACCAAACGACGAATACAAAGGCGACTTCGCACGTATCTACTTCTATATGGTTACTTGCTATGAAGAGAATGTATCAACCTGGAACAGCGACATGCTGGCCCACAACAAGTATCCGGCATTGACCGAATGGGCATTGAAGATGCTGCTGAAATGGGCTGCGGAAGATCCTGTGAGCCAAAAGGAGATAGACAGAAACAATGCCGTGTACGGATTCCAACAGAACAGAAATCCTTATGTCGACTATCCGGGACTTGAACAATATGTATGGGGCAACAACACCGCAGACAGTTTCAGTTACGACAACTACGTTGAACCTGAAATAGGAACAACTCCCGACCCGGATCCCGACCCAGACCCAGATCCTGATCCAGACCCGATAGAAGGCGAACAGACTTACAAAAAGGTTATGTCTGCCGATGACCTGACTGTGGGATACGGCTATATCATCGTGTGTGAAGAGGCAGGAACTGCATTGGCTGAAAGCGGAAATAACATAAGAAACAGCGCAACAGTGAGCATATCAGACAATCAGATAACTACAGAAGTCAACAAGAACGGCAAGCCTTACCAGCTTATCCTCGGAACATCCAACGGATACTATACGTTCTATGATGCTACCGAAAACGTCTATCTGTCTCTGAACAGCAGTGATAATAAACTGGGAAACAAGACCGACGCTGACACGGACAACGCATTGTGGGAAATAAGCATAAGCAACGGCAACACGGAAATAGGCAACAAAGCCTACCCTGACAGATTTATCAATTACAACAAAATGCAGCCGCGCTTTGCCTGCTACAAGGCCAGCAGCCAACAGACAGCTGTATGTCTATACAAAAACACAGTGTCAACCGGTATCGAAAGCATAACCAACGGCGCAAACGATAATGTTGATGTATATAATATTGCCGGACAAAAAATCCGCTCTAACGTAAAGGCCGACAGTGCACTTGACGGCCTGACAAGAGGTGTTTACATCATAAACAAGAAGAAATATGCAGTAAAATAACTATGCGGAAACAAATGTCTGAAGGCGACAAAAACAAGGATGCCAAATAAAAAGACATGATGTTATATTTTAAAATATAGACAATAAACGAAAGAGGGACAAACCTAAACGGTTTGTCCCTCTTTCGTTTATGTAATACAGTAAATCTGTCACGGATTGTATTGCCTACAAACTAACAGGCCAAATGAAACCTCTATTCAAGTACATTGCAAACAGCATACAGGCGTGATGGGCCATCACTGTACACCAACCGGCTCATTATGAAAGATGCTCCACCCTGTCAGGATTACGGTCGATGACCGTACCGTTGGCCTGATGCGTAGCAAGAACAAGCACTTCAGCTATCTGCACATGCTCAGGAGCACTTGCTGCATAGAATGCAACATCAGCTATATCATCGCCTGTAAGGGGCTGAACTCCTTTATATACATTGTCGGCCTTCTCCTGATTGCCATGGAATCGGACAACACTAAAATTGGTTTCAACCAGCCCGGGCTTAACGTTTGTAACACGCACAGCTGTGTGTGCGACATCAATACGCAGTCCGTCAGAAAGAGCTTTCACTGCAGCTTTAGTAGCACAATAAACATTTCCTCCAGCATAAGCAGCATCACCTGCCACAGAACCGATATTGATGATATGGCCCTTGTTGCGCTCTACCATAGCAGGAACAACGAGACGAGTCATTATGAGCAGTCCCTTTATATTGGTATCAATCATTGTTGCCCAATCTTCCCAATCGCCCTCATACTCTTTATCGAGTCCAAGAGCAAGACCAGCATTGTTTATCAGCACGTCGACAGTCTTCCATTTTCCCTGCAACGACTCAACAGCCGCAGTGGCAGCTTCGCGGTCTCTTACATCAAATGTCAGCGGCAGCACGTCAGCTCCAAACGCCTTTACCTTTTCACATATTGCATTAAGTTTCTCCTCGTTACGTCCTGTAAGGATTAAATCGTAACCTCCCTCGGCAAACTTACGCGCACAAGCTTCCCCAATACCGCTTGTGGCACCGGTAATCAATACAACCTTCCTTTCCATTTTGTTATTTCATTTCTAAAAGAATCTGCACAATACGCTCTGCCGTGCGACCATCCCAGCGGTCGGGCAACGAGCATTTCTTCCAATTTCCGCCAACCATGTCGGCAACGGCTTCAGCCAGTTTTTCTGCATTCTCGCCAACAAGCACGTTTGAACCGCACTTAACCGTCTCTATATGCTCTGTATAGCTGTTAAGCGTTATGCAGGGAATGCTGTTGAAGGTGGCTTCTTCTGCCACATTGCCCGAGTCGGTAACAATACCCATGGCGTTAGCCGTTAGATAACCAAACTCAAGATATGACAGAGGATTGACAATGACAAGATTGCCGCATTCTGCCGCAAACTGCTCAACAACAGCCTTAGCTGCAGAACGGAGCGGTGCCACAATCTTAATGTCACCTGCAGCACGACACATGGCAACAACCATCTTCTTCAGATTGTCGGCATCTGCAATAAGAGCCTTACGGTTAAGAGTGAAAACCAGATAGCGGTTGTCGCTGATGCCAAGTTCATCGAGGACGGCAGGACGCACAAAGCGGGCGCGGTTGTAGCGCAGCGTATCCATAAGGATGTTGCCCACCATGTAGACCTGCGACAGCTCGGCACCTTCGCGCGTAACAATGCTGTTGCTGCCCATTCCGGCCGTGAAAAGAAGATCTGAAAGGCCGTCGATGACAAGACGGTTGATTTCTTTCGGCATCTTGATGTCAAACGAACGTGTTCCTGCCACGAGATGTGCAAGCGTAACGCCGTGTTTCTTTGTAACAATGGCAACAGCCATTGTTGAAGCCAAGTCGTCGACAACTATAACCACGTCGGCAGGATTGGCTTCAAGATATTTGTCAAACTCGGCCATGACACGGCCTGTAAGTTCATTAAGACTGACACAGTCGACGCCCAGGTAAACATCAGGCTCACTGATTTCGAGGTCACTGAAAAGAGACGACTCAAGCGTGGCGTCTTCTTTTGTTCCTGCATAAACCAGACGGTAGTCGATTTCGCGGCCTTCTTCCTTGGCCTTGATAACGGCTCTCACAAGCGGAGCCACTTTGATAAAGTTTGGCCGTGCGCCGGCAACTATACAAATATTCAACATAACAAATAAAATAAACGGAGAAACGCAAACTGTTATCCGGCCGGAACTCTATATAGACTTAATAAGGCAATGACTCACGGCCGCACTATTTGCGCAGCGGCCTGACAGTGACACATCACCGTAACGGCACGCTGCCACCAACGGCAGCAACCGGCATTATAACTTATTCGCGTCTCCTTATACCATAAAAATTTTAAAGTTATTATTCTGACTTAAACAAATCTTTTATTCCTCCTATGCTGCCCATAAGGTTTGTGGCCTCATAAGGCAGATAAACGGTTTTGGTCTTGTCGCCGCTGGCAACGTCTTCGAGCATCTTGATATACTTCTGTGCCAACAGATAATTGGCAGGATTGGTGCTCTTGCCCACAGCTTCAGTAATCTTCTGTATGGCTATTGCCTCGGCCTCAGCCTTGCGTATCTTGGCCTGAGCTTCGCCCTCGGCGTTGAGTATGGCCATCTGCTTGTCGGCCTCAGCCTTGTTTATTATGGCTGTCTTTTCGCCTTCCGACTTAAGTATGGCAGCAGCCTTCTCGCCCTCGCTCGTAAGAATGGTGGCGCGCTTGTTGCGTTCTGCCTGCATCTGCTTCTCCATTGCCTGAAGCACGCTCTCAGGAGGTGTGATGTCCTGGAGCTCAACGCGGTTAACCTTAATACCCCATTTGTTAGTGGCATCGTCGAGCACGGCGCGCAGCTTGGTGTTTATCGTGTCGCGCGATGTGAGCGTCTGGTCGAGTTCAAGCTCTCCGATGATGTTACGCAGAGTGGTCTGCGTAAGTTTCTCGATAGCATTGGGCAGATTGCTTATCTCGTAAACAGCCTTGAACGGGTCTACAATCTGAAAATAAAGCAGGGCGTTGATCTGCGTCTGCACATTGTCTTTTGTAATCACGTTCTGCTTGTCGAAGTCGTAGACCTGCTCGCGAAGGTCGATAGAGTTGCTGTAGATGTAGCGGCCGCGGCGCATGGTTACAATCTCCTTTGCGCGGTCAATAAACGGTATGATGATGTTTATTCCGGGTTTCAGCGTGGCATAATACTTGCCGAGACGCTCTATAATCTTTGTTTCCGACTGAGGTATGATGACAAGACTCTTCTTCACTACGATGAGCGCACATATAATTAGCGCAATAAAGATATAAGCAACGATGTCCATAATTTAAAAGATTATTAGGTTATTAAATCAAATTTTCTCTACCGTGATGATAATACTCTCGCGCCCTATAACCCTTACGCTCTGCCCTACAGCCACACTTTCGCCATTGGCCGTGACGGCTTTCCAGTCGTCACCGTCGATGGCCACGCGTCCGTATCCGCCTTCAACGATAGTCTCGCTGACGCGGCCTGTACGGCCTATAATGGCATCGGCATTGCTAAGGCGCTCCTTACGGCTGCCATGCAGATACTTTATGGCAAACGGACGCACAAAGAATATGCACAACACCGAAAACAGCAAAAACAGGAAAAGCTGCAGATAAAAACCCGGCACAAACAGCGAGACAAGAACCGTAAGCAGCGCACCAATGGAAAAACACATCACGTAGAAGTCTCCGTTGGTAAGCTCTACTATAAGACAGACAATGGCTATGAGAGTCCACATCTGCCACAAATTATCGGCAAAATATTCTATCATACACACTAATCTTATTTATTTGCGAAGATAATGAAAATTATTTGTTCCTACAAATAATAAGAAACAAATTAAACATATAAAACGTAATACCACAGAATGGCGGCATACGGAAAGACACGGCAGCCAACATAACTTTACAAACAAGACGTGGCCGACTTCACAGCCGGCCACGATCAGTGTATACAAAAACATTATGAATTTTACTTAGCGAACAAGATTTCTAAAAAGTTTATCATCTACTTTACGTCATTGTGCCTTCATGCAGCTGCGGCATTTGCGCTCACAATAGCGCTCACACTGCGCGCAGATATCATAGCCGAGCATAGCTCCGAGGATGAAGTCCTCCTCTGGCGTGAGCTGGCTCAGCGGCCGTGTAACCATGAGACGGATAGCCTCGAGACACTGCTTGCGGCCGAAAAACAGGTTTATGCGGTCATTGCCCACCGGCTGAAGTATATAGCTGATGTTCTGCCGCTTAAGGCGCGCCGTGGCATAGTCCTCATATCTCTTGTTGAAAGTGAAGAGCACCATCTGGCGCACACCTTTCTTATACTCGTAAATATGGTTCATCAGCACCTTCATGTCAGGCGGCAGAATCTCTGTAACAATGGCATCCGTTCTCATAATTCATGTTGTTTTAAATTAACTAAAGACTGTTCTTTATACTTTCAAGCCATGCGTCGATGCGGCAGTCTGTCTTGTCCGGCTCATTGACATCGTCGAGCGCAAGCCCCACAAAACAGCCGTCTACCACGGCAGCTGAATCGTCATAGGTGTAGCCGTCTGTCGAAACGGCACCGACAAACTTTGCTCCGCTGTCTTTAAGCGCATTGTATATCTCACCGATAGCCGAACAGAACGTGTCGCCATACGACTCGCTGTCGCCGCAGCCAAACAGAGCAATGGTCTTTCCGGAAAGGTTGGCCTGCTTAAGTGCCTCAAGTCCGTCGTACCAGTCGTCCTGAAGTTCACCTGCTCCCCATGTAGAAGTGCCCAAAATCAGATTTGTGTAAGCATCCGGAGTTGAAGCGTCTATACTTGAAACGTCAAGCACGTCGGCAGCTCCCACACCCAGCTTGCCGGCTATATTCTCGGCAATGGCCTGACAGGTTCCCGTTGACGAACCGTAAATTATACATGTCTTTTCCATATCAATTTTATCATTTATGAGTTATTTGTCTTTACGGCTGCAAAGATAACATACAAGAAAATATACTGCAATACCTAAAAATAGGGTTTCTGACAATACCTAAAAATGATTAGGCCGTGGCCGTAACGACAGAGTTTTGCACTAAATTAAAGTCAACAGGCTCACGAAAATATTTTCAAGAAAAAGTCAAAAATCATGTCATAAGTTTTCTGTGAAATAGAAATCATACTGCTAACATAAGTTAATTTAACGCAATCAACAGCAGCAATAAATTAACCTATATTCACAAGCGGCATCTCTTAGAACCTAAAAAGCACTTGTTTTTAATCAAAAAAGCATTGATTTCGGCTGGTAAAACTTGCCGTTTTGCATGCAGAAACCTATGCTTTTGCAACACAAAAAGGCACATATTGGGCAACATTCGACTTACATTTATCTGACAGAATATCCTAAACTACTGATATAATGCCATTTAGCAGAGATTGCAATATCCGGCTATTTTTCAGAGAAAAACATACTTTTATAGAGAGCAACGCCATTATGAGAGCGTCAAAATAAAAAAGTTTTCTGTTTCAGCGGTAATATTTCATTACATTTCAGAATGTCATACCGCGATAATGAGACACAATAACAAAATGCAGCAAAATGTCAAACGACACATACAAATATGGCAGTCAGGACACAAAGCAAAAAAAGTCCGTCTGAGCTTACGCACAGGCGGACTTCCTGATATACGATAATGATTATCTTTCTATGCCACGGTTGTTGAATGTTACGTTCAGAAGCATCAGATACTTGCGGAACTGATCACCGGTAAGAACGTTACGCATGTACTTCAGGTCTTTCTCTACTGCACCGTTAACCATAGATGCACGCTCATCTGAATTAGCGTTGGCAGCATTCAACATGTCTGCGCAGAATGAAGTGTGAATGTCCTGAACAGCCTCAAGCTGGTCTGAAGAAAGACCGAGGAAGTCGGCGAGCTTGCCGTAGTTAACTTCCATGTTGTAAGCTTTTGCGCTCTCAACGTTGTTCAACTTCTCATCTTCTGCAAATGTCATAGTCATGCTGAGCACAGCTACGACGGTTAAAAACAATCTTTTCATAATCCTTAAATTTTCATTTTACCTTGAGCCCCGGCTCTTTTCTCACGAATCGCCTCAGCTCGTTATCCTAAATTTATTTATCTCTTTTTGTCTTTCGACGGTGCAAAGATACATCAAAATCCGACAAAGCGAAACAAAAATATCATGCTGTTTGCGTTAACAGCTTACTTTTTTGACCTAAATCAAATATTTAAAATACTTTTAGCAATCTGTTTACAATATATTACAACAATATGAAATAACTGCAAAATATTTGTGACATAAAGTAAGACAATACCCCTTCATCCGTTCAAAACGGCAACAAAAGATGCACCAGAAACAGGTAAAGACAGGGCACGAGAACAAGAAACGGGCATGAGAATAAACAGAAAAACAGAAAATTTAAACACGATTTATTTTATTCTGAGCACAAATTGCATTATCTTTGCACTCAAAAGAAAATTTTAGTCAAGAAATGGAAAGTAACAAGAACAAATACATAGCAGTAGCTTACAGACTGTATGTTGTAGACAACAACTCTAACGAACTCGTTGAAGAGGCTACCGATAATGAGCCGTTCCAGTTTATCAGCGGATACGGCATAACGCTCGATGCATTCGAGAATGCCACTGCCGGGCTGAACAAGGGTGAAGAATTTGACATCACCCTGTCGAAAGACGAGGCGTACGGCGACTATGAGGAAGAGCATGTGCTCGACCTTGACAAGAACATCTTCTGCATAAACGGACACTTCGACCATGACAACATATATAAAGACGCCATTATTCCGCTGCAGAACGAAGACGGAAACAGATTTTTGGCAAAAGTTGTATCAGTAGGCGAAGACAAGGTTAGAGTGGACCTCAACCACCCGCTGGCTGGCAAGACACTCAATTTCAAAGGACATATCGTTGAGTCTAGAGAGGCTACTAACGAAGAAATTCAGGGCCTTATCAACCGCATGAGCGGCGAAGGATGCTGCTGCGGACACCATGGCGAAGACGGAGGCGACTGTTGCTGCGGACATCACCACGGAGATGGCGAAGGATGTCATCACGGACATGGTGAGGGATGCCACCATGAGCACGGCGAAGGATGCCACCACGGACACGAAGGCGGCAACGGATGCTGCTGCAACTAAAGAAAAGCACAGCACAGACAAAGGTCTGAAAAGCGTATAGGCAAATACGGCAACAGACCTGAACCTATAACGGCAAAAGGCTATGACACGACAAGCGCTGTAGCCGTTTTGCCGATTTTTTATGTTAAAGTAAAAACGGTTCTGCAAAACATGAGTAACTCTTTCGGAAAATTGTTCAGACTGACCACCTTCGGCGAAAGCCACGGCGAGGCTGTCGGCGGAGTTGTAGACGGATATCCGGCAGGAATAGACATCGACCTTGATTTCATACAAGGCGAGCTTGACAGAAGAAAGCCGGGACAAAGCGCCATAACAACAGCGAGGAAGGAGGCCGACAAGGTTGAAATATTGAGCGGAGTGTTTGAAGGCAAGTCTACGGGCTGCCCCATCGGATTCATCGTGAGAAACTCCAATCAAAGATCGTCCGACTATGACAACATGAAGGACGTTTTCCGTCCGTCGCATGCAGACTTTACATATAATTACAAATATGGCATACGCGACCACAGGGGCGGAGGCCGCTCTTCGGCACGAATAACCATAAGCAGATGCGTAGGCGGAGCGCTGGCTAAGCTGGCTCTAAAGCGTTTAGGTATATCGGTTAATGCCTACACATCACAGGTTGGCACCATCGCTCTCGACAGCGACTACAGGAAATACGACCTTGAGTCGGCCGAGGAAAACATTGTAAGATGCCCCGACAAGGCTAAAGCCGAAGAGATGATAAAGCTTATTTCGGAGGTTAAGGCTGAGGGCGACACCATAGGCGGAACAATTACGTGCGTGATAAAAGGCTGCCCGGCAGGACTCGGAGAGCCCGAATTTGACAAGCTGCATGCAGCCCTCGGAAGCGCCATGCTGGGCATAAACGCCGTAAAAGGCATTGAGTTTGGAGCAGGATTTGGCATGAGCGCCAGACGCGGAAGCGAAGTGAACGACCTATTCTTCAATGACAACGGGCGCATAGCCACAAGAACGAACAACAGCGGAGGCATACAGGGAGGCATAAGCAACGGCGAGGACATCTACTTCAGAATAGCGTTCAAGCCCATAGCAACACTGCTGAAAGACCAGACGACCGTAAACAAGGACGGCGAAGAAGTGAACCTCAAAGCCAAAGGGCGACATGACCCATGTGTGCTGCCACGCGCCGTACCGATAGTAGAAGCCATGGCTGCCATGACAATACTTGACCAATATTTGTTATCAAAAACAATAAAACTTTAAAATTTTGCAGAAAAGTGTAAAAAAGCGCATAATTATTTGGTTGTATAAAAAATATATCGTATATTTGCATCGACAATTCAGGGTTTGTGAAAATCTTGATTTCGTCTAATTAAGTCTAGTTTAGTTTTTGTGTTGGTTGAGAGCGGTCAATTGGCCGCTCTCTTTTTTTGCTGCATTGTAACATGCTAAAAACAAGCACTTTAGACAAAAATAAAAAGGCAGGACACAAAAAACTTTCTTGTCATTTCGTTTTTGCATGACAATTGGCTATCTTTGTACGGAATAATTTCTTAGTGTCATGACAAATGTGTAATCCCTAAATAATTCTATCTATGAAAAGAATTTTATTTTCTGCATTTTTGCTGTTTGTTGCGTTAATAGGCATTCAGGCGCAACTTTTATGGAAGATATCCGGCAACGGACTGAGCAAACCGTCGTACATAATAGGCACATACCATCTTGCACCGGCATCTTTTGCTGACAGCATACCGGGACTGAAAAATGCCCTAGACGCATCTGAACAGGTTTACGGAGAAATAATAATGTCGGAAATGACTGCTCCTGAAAACATGGCAAAATTACAGAGCGCCATGATGCTCCCTGACGGACAGACGATAGACAAGATGTTCACAGCCGAGGAAATGGCACGTATCAACGCCATGATGAAGGACATTATAGGCATAGACATGACCAACCCGATAGTGGCACAACAGTTCGGGAAGATGTCGCCACAGGCCCTTACAACACAGTTGACCGTACTGATGTATCTTAAAAAGAACCCGAAATTTAACCCGAACCAGACTTTTGACGAGTATTTTCAGAATAAGGCCAAGGAACAGGGTAAGCCTGTTGGCGCGCTCGAGACAATAGACTTCCAGATGGAACTGTTGTACAAAGGACAGACGGAAGAGCGCCAGAAAGAACTGCTGCTATGCCTTGCGGACAATAAGGATATGTATGAGATGATAACAGAAAACATCACCAAAGCCTTCTTTACACAAGACCTGAAGGCCATAAACGACGCTATGGAAGAAAAACTGAACAACAGCTGCGACTACACCCCACAGGAAAAGGACGCGCTGATATATAACCGCAACGCCGACTGGATAAAGAAGATGCCGGAGATAATGAAGAAGAGAGCTACATTCTTTGCCGTAGGAGCCGGACATCTGACGGGAGAACAAGGCGTGCTGGAACTGCTGAAGAAAGCCGGATATAAGGTTGAAAGCGTAAGACAGTAAGCTCCACAACATCTGACAAATCATAACGCTACACGGCATAACAGAGACAAAAACGGGCAATGCCCTGCCCCTTTACAGGCAAGAAAGCCTGATGACAATAGCGTTTTGCTACAAAATAATGCTCCGAATATGGGATAGCCTTTATTCGGAGCATTTTAATTCTTACAGAAATAAGCTTTACGACAAATCTAAGCAGGGAAACAGATAAAAATGACAATATTCTGCAATATTAACCGCCAACAAGCATTATGAATAAAATAATGCTACAATTGGCCATAAGACCGCATATTGTTTTATCTATTTGGCGTATTCCTGCTTTCATCCCCCTTTTATTTTCTATAGACGCCTTTTCGCCCGTTTTTCTTGACATAGTTCGTTACATCTGCCCAAGAAGCAAACGGCAAGGCAACGGATATTAAGCAGCTATCCAGCAAAATAATAATGCCCGGTTGGAGTTAAACGGCCTAAATTTATCACTAAAGACTCTGTTGAGAAGGCGGAATGGAGCTAAATTAGCCCAAATTATTAGGCAAAATACCATAAAAGTAGGCAAATTGACATATAAAAGACCACCTTTCAGGCTCTAAAAGACGGCAAAACGCAACGTGAAAGGTATGCTTCTGCAAAATCGTCAATATGCAAAGACATCCTGATTAAGCTTTTTCAAGCTGAAACAGGAATAACACAGCCTCAGGTAAACCGAAATCAGGATTAAATCAAAGAATATAAAGAAAAAGTTTTCTGAATAAACTCGTCACTCATCACAAGCTGACATAACTTACTGATTTTCAACGACATTGAATGTGATGAGTTGAAAAACAGACTCATCACGCCTAGCATAAAGCCTATACTGTGATGAGTCTGCCTTCAAAGTCGTCACATCATAAGTGATTAAATTACAGCACTTTACATAGCGTTGTGACGAGTGACGAGTTTATTCAGAAAACTTTTTTTATAAAAATCTCGTAAAAAGCAGAAATATCAGCAGTCTTCCAACGTACCGATAATCTCCTTAACCGACTTGCAGCCGTGGCTGTCGAGCCATTCATTAATGCCGTCGCGTACTTTTATCGTAACCTGAGGATCGATAAAGTTGGCTGTACCAATCTCTATTGCCGTAGCACCGGCCATAAGGAATTCGATGGCATCATGGGCATTACAGATACCTCCAAGACCGACAACAGGGATATTCACAGCCTTAGCCACCTGCCATACCATACGCAGGGCAACAGGCTTCACGGCAGGACCGCTAAGTCCGCCCGTATTGATGCTAAGCAAGGGCTTGCGCTTCTCAATGTCAATAGCCATGCCCATAAGAGTGTTGATAAGCGATACGCTGTCGGCGCCCTCAGCCTCAACGGCACGCGCTATCTCGGCTATGTCGGTAACATTGGGAGAGAGCTTTACTATCATGGTCTTGTCGTATCTGGCACGCACAGCCTTTACTACGCTTGCCGCACCGGCACACGTAACGCCGAAGGCCATGCCTCCCTGCCTTACGTTTGGACATGAAATATTCAGCTCTATGGCCGGAATGTTATCCAGCTCGTTGATACGGGCGGCACATTCAGCATAATCTTCAGGAGACGAGCCGCTGACGTTTACAATCATATTTGTATCAATGTCCTTTATCTCAGGATATATATGCTCACAGAAATAGTCTACGCCCTTGTTCTGCAGTCCCACGCAGTTGAGCATACCCGAAGCCGTCTCTACCATACGGGGATAATCGTTGCCCTCACGCGGTTTTAGAGTGGTTCCTTTCACAATAATACCGCCAAGACCTTCCAACGGTATAAAATCAGCAAATTCGGAGCCATAGCCAAATGTTCCCGAAGCCGTCATTACAGGGTTCTTCAACTGCAATTTGTTGATATTTACGCTTAAATCTGCCATAACAATTTCTTTATGTTTACAACCGGTCCTTCCTTACATACACACACGTTGCCTTCTGTGGTCTTTTCTACGCAGCAGAGACATGCTCCCAGTCCGCAGGCCATCTTATTTTCCAAAGACACCTCACATTCTATACCTTTTGCCTTGGCATATCTTGCCACGGCAGCCATCATTGGCTTCGGACCGCAAGTGGCTATACGGCCGAAAGCCACCTCATTGAGCACAGAATGGTTTGTAACAAAGCCTTTCTCGCCCATTGAGCCGTCTTCTGTCGTTACGCATACGCGCCCGTACTTTTTAAACTCATCCAGCAGAAGCAAATCTTTTCCGGAACGTGCCCCGAGAAGAAATACAGGGGTTATACCGGCATCGCAGAGTTTCTTGCCGAAATACAGCAGCGGAGCCACACCTACGCCGCCTCCAACGAGCAAAATCTTCTCTGAGGCGTCTTCAGGCATTGTAAAGCAGTTACCCAAAGGGAACATGCAGTTAAGCACGTCTCCGGCCTTTAATTGAGCCATACGGCGTGTTCCGTCGCCTATAGCAGCAACGAGAAGCCACAGCTGATTTGTGTCATAATCAACGAAATTAATTGAAATGGGACGCCTAAGAAATGTAGAAGGCGATCCGTCTACTCTTATCTCAACAAACTGTCCCGGGAGCATTTCCGGAAGTCGTTCGTCCTGAGTAAGCTTTATCAGAACATATTTGTCGTTTATATGTTCTACAGAAACGACCTTGAGGTCTGAAACATATTTTTTCATAAGAAACGAATTTATCTTATTAAACCAGGCGCAAGAAAGACTTTATCTCCTTACTTACAGAATACAAAGGTACAAAATAAGCCTGCGCTTTCCAAAAAAACGAAAGTCACAGGCTGTTAAATATATGTTAAACGGCATATATGATGCCATAAAAGGCTATTTAACGTCAAGAAAAACGCTCAACAATGAAAAACAGACACATGACAGAGCCAATAAATGCCTCAAAAAACATATGTACATGCCATAAGCCTACAAAAAAGGGCATACCAGCAAAGCTAAATCAACATATTGTCGGTTTTTACACGGCAATTCTATTTTTTGGGGACAAAAGTCTCATAGGTAAGGTCGTCAAAATAAACTCTTATCTCAGTAATCTGTCTTTGCGGACGCTCAACATATTTCACTTCAGGCCGAATAACGCTCTCAACATGTCTGTGCACAGGCTGTTGAACAGATGCTCCGGTCTGGTTGCCTCCGAAAAGATCCGGCACGCCGCCTCCAAAGTCAGTAACATGCTCACTGCCCATATCTGTATCATCGGCAGGAGATGGGTCGGTAGTCGGAGTGTCATCGATGAACATCGAGCCTCTTCCGAACATGAGCCAGTCAGTACTCAGGCGAGGCATTTTGCTCTTAATCGCTTCAACGGTGTTGAGCGTCGGTTTTGTACGGTTGTTAAAAATGCTGCTTAATGATGCAGCAGACATTCCGATGAAGTTAGCGAAGGTCTGTTGACTCATATGTTGAGACTCCATTATCTGCCTGATTCGGTCTTTCATTTCTTCCATTTTCTTACCTTGATGTTGTTTTTTGCTATTTTTCTTAGACTTTACAAAGGTAAATCATTTTTTTGACATACACAACAAACCTAAATATTATTTTAAAAATTTAAATATTGAATTTATAAATTTATATTTGTAAATGTAAATATCTAAATCTTATAATTTGGTATTTAAAAATACAAATGTAAATTTAGACTATTAAAACGCCCGATAAGCCTTTATTTAAAGGATTTTACTAACTAATTCATTAGGTGAGCGTTATTTGCGCTGATAAAAAGCGTAAATCTGGCTTTATGCAGTATTTTAAGGCGAAAATAAGTAAAATTGCATAAATTTACTTCATAAAATATCGTATTTAGGCTGATAATCAGGCATTTAAACAATAAATCCGAAAATGCATAAATATAACTTGTAATTTGCAAATTTAAAGATTTAAATATTAAAACATAAATTAGACTGTCAATATATTTATATTTAAATATAAATTTACGCTTTACATTTGCATTTTGTATAAACAAATACAAACATTCAGATAGCTAAATTTCGGTATTGTAAATCATAATAAATGCAAACGCTAAATTTTAACACCTGTTTTTCGGTCGAAAAACAGAAAAATTAAGTATTTCGAAACGAGGTAAAGAAAGCTCAAAAATACACGATTCTGAGAGCGTCAAAAATCATAAAAGGCTCTGATTTTTACGACTTTAACCCTATTTTTTTTGTTCAGAAAAAAATGCGAAAGAGAAAAAAATAGCCCCAAAATGGGGCTATTTTTAGTGTAAAATGAAGAAAATTAGCTCTCTTAACAGCTCCCCAACAGGGGTATTTGGGTTGTCTAAACCCTTACTTTTGGCATCTGTCTCTCTAATTTTAGAAATTATCTGCATCACTTTCACGCCAGTATAATTTCTCATACCCGTGATGTAGTCCTTTGCAGCCCACCCTGCCCTGAGGTCCAACCAGCGTGCAACACTCTCGTCAGTTTTAGGTTGAGGAGCATAAAATGCTATAAGTAAATTTTGAAAATAAGAGAACAACATCGGTATAAGCATGTATGCATTTCCGGTCTTCGGGTTGTCATTAAAATAATACAAAATCCGTGTCGCCTTCAACACATCACGGTTAACTATCGCGCTGCGTAATTCGTAAGCATTAAAATCCTTGCTCACTCCTATCCTCTCCTCTACAACCTCAGGAGTAACACGTCGGTCATTCTCTGGCAAAGAAAGAATCAGCTTGTCGAGTTCACTCGTCAACCTGCTAAGATCTGCCCCGATATGGTCGGCTATCATCTGGGATGACTTATGGTCTATTGCAGCGCGTCCATAATTTTTAAGATAACTCTCTATGAAAGCCGGCAATTCATAATCACGCTTCTTCTTGCTCTCAAACACCACACCCGTGGCTGCTGCCTTGGCCAATATTTTCTTTCGCCCGTCAATACTGCCGTTTTTATGACACAAAACCAAAACTGTTGATTTCACAGGTTTTTCAACATACTTTTCCAGTTGTTCCCAGTTTTTTATGTTCTGAGCCTCTTTCACTATCACAACCTGCCGCTCGGCCATCATCGGAAAACGTCTTGCCATGTCAACAATCTGACTTGAAGAAACGTCAGAGCCAAAGACAACAGACTGATTGAAGTCGCGTTCTTCAGGAGTAAGAGCATTCGTCGAGATAAAATCTGTTATCTTATCAATATAATAAGACTCCTCGCCCATAAGAATATATACGGGCGCATAATTACCTGCACGCAAGTCGCGCATTATGCTCTCAAAAGTAACGATCTTTTTCTCTGCCATATCTTTATGCTTTATCTGAAAGCCATTGCTGCCAAAAAAGGACGCTGACGTTCACCGTTTAAAATAATAATGGCTAACTTTGCAAAAATTACTGAGTCAGCGGCCTGAAGACATAAACTATCTGTCTGCGGCTATAAACTCATACGCCCTAATACATGGCAACTTAAAGCCATTCAGAATGCAAATTTAATAAAATGTATCGATTAAACCTACCTCAATACGAAATAAAAATAAAACAGCAGAACGGCAAGACGCTGATTCTTGACACGCTGAGACGCAAGTTTGTAAGTCTTACACCGGAAGAATGGGTGCGCCAGCATTTTGTTCATTTCCTGACAGAGCACAAAGGTTATCCGGCATCACTCATTGCTAACGAGACAGAACTGACATGCGGTCAGAAAAAACTGCGCTGCGACAGCGTTCTATACGACTCACAGGCGCGTCCGCGCATGATTATGGAATATAAAGCTCCAACAATAGCCATCACACAGAAGGTGTTCAACCAGATTTCGGTCTATAACATGCTGCTGAAAGTGGATTATCTCGTAGTAAGCAACGGCCTGCAACACTATTGCTGCCGAATGGACTACGCAAATAACAGCTATTGTTTTCTGAAAGAAATACCTGATTTCAGCGAACTTTAACGCCAAACTGCATTAGTTTTTTTGGTAAAGATTTATCAAGAATAAAACATTACCCCAAAAAAGTCTGATTTTTAATCATAAAAAGAGAGCGGACAAACACCTGATTCATTTTTTAATGGTATTTGTCCGCTCTTTATTATATATCTAAACTGCACAAATAAAAGTTGGCAGATTAGCCGTTCTGTATAAACATGAGAATATTTAACGGGCTAAAGCTTCTACATACCCCTTGCCTTAAATATCTTTTCTTTAGCCTCATTGATTTCCTGGAATTTCTTCTCTGCCGCACGCCTGATATCCTCGCCAAGCGCAGCCACACGGTCAGGGTGATGTTTCAAGGCAAGATTACGATATGCCTTGCGCACTTCATCGTCTGTCGCATCAGGCGATACGCCCAACACAGCATAAGCATCTTCCAGTGTGTCTTTTTGCAGATTCAACATTGAGTCAAGATCTTCCATATCCATGCGCATATAGCGAACGCACTCTCTCAAGGCAGAAATTTCCTCATTTGGCATAGAACCGTCTGCCCTTGCTATCATTACGAGGAAGTTGAGCAGCTGCAAACGCTGACCATAGTCGAGATTCATAGCTATCTGCTCACAGCTCTGACGTATAACATCCCTAAAAGCATAAGGATTTGTAGCATTCAGTCTCTTCTGCTCGTCAAATAGGCGCAGAAGTATGCTGTTGCCCTGCTCCACGGCCACTTCACCGAAATTTGCACGCAAGAACTTCCGCACAAACTCCATCTCGCTGTGCATCACCTTGCCGTCTGCCTTAATAATATACGACGCCAGCACAAGCAGAGAGAACAAAAAACTGTTGCGCTGCCCTTCATAATATTGCTGTTCGCGCGTCGCGCTGCCAAAGCCCTGACGACCGGAAGAAGCACTTCCATATCCGTTTTTGGGCTCTCCGTCTTTGTTTACCGCATTAATTCCATAATCAAACAAGGCTCCCAGTGCCACTCCTGCCAAAGCTCCGAGCGCACCGCCGGACATAAAGCCCAATATGCCGCCTATCCATTTTCCTGCTGCCATAAATTTCTATTTTTTACGTTTAAAGCGCCATGCGAGTCTAAAATACAAGACAAGATGTCTGACATATAGTCACAAAAGCGCCATTATAATTTCATTTTTAGTATATTTTCCCTTATGCAAATATAATGCAAACGGCGGGCTGAACAAAATAAATTTATTTAATTAAACCCAAATCAGGCTGTATATCGCGGATGTATCGCCATAAACGCTCATGTTTACAAACTTTTTGGATGCTACATGCCTGAACCTTAGAAAATTCTGACGAGTATTACCAACACCCGGCTATCGCCTAAATATGGATTTTTTTGCCTCTTTATCAGATTATTATGCGCCAATGACGGGCTGCATCAATCACTACGTCAAAAAAAGCCGACAACTCCGTGACGCAAAATCCTATCGTCTGACGCCTGTGTCCCATTGTCAGCAGCTCTTTTTCCTGAGTCATCATACACATTTTCATGCCTTCTGACATGACCATATTCAGACTTATGTCACCGCTTGCCGACCTTACCACGATGTTTTTGTCTAATTTTTCATCACGCTCCACAGTCCTTGTCACATAGCCTATTGTATCATAAAACGCCCTGAATTCGCTGCGGTCCATGAATATTTTGTTGCGCTCATACTTTCCGTCTGCCGATTTTGTACTTTGAGTAAGTTTGATATAAACATCCTTTCCGGCCTCATTAAAATCGAAAAATATCGTGCTGTAACCAAAATCGAGCCTGCGGCTCCACTGTCCTACGCCATTATCAGCCTGTCCTGCCACAGCCCTGCCACCTTGACCGAATCCATTGGAAACATTCTGATTTGCAGAAAAACTACGTCCGTTATACGAACGTCCGCCCTGCAAATTGCTTTTTTCGCGCTGAAAATCATCGGGAAAACGGCGTCCGGCATACGAACGGCCACCCTGCCGCGGTAACGGTTCCTTAGTTTTCGCCCTATTGTCTTGATTGCCTACAAGGTATCTCACGTTGCTGTATCCGGCCAAACCACGCTCCAGATTGCCGCCTTTTGAGCAATATCCGACTACAATTTCGTCAGCAAGAGCCATCATAAGTGCGTTGCGGTCGAATGCCGAGCGGGCGCATACCGTATGCACCTCAGGCCCGCAATGGGTTATTATCAGCAGTTGTCCGCTGCCCAAAGCCGCGCTCACAGGCTCGCTCCACTGCTCATGCATCGCCTCTGCCAGCACCAATATTGCCGGAATTTTTCTTTCAAGCAATGATGAAAACACATGTTTTTCCATTGGCGACTGGTCACCGCACATTACGCAAACCTTATCCGGTTGCAGGGTTGCAATCCATCTGTCCACTGCAGGCTGAAGTCCAGACGGCTCCTTTCTCGAGCAAAAAAATGCCGTTTTTCGCATCTGCATGATATTTTCGTTGCCCAGTTTACTTCTTATTTCCATGTTTTTAGTTTTGTTCTCAAATTCAAGGTTATAGTATAAAATCCAAGCAATAAGCCTAAAATTAGTCCCGGTTTTATACCGAAATGCAGATTATCTTATACTAAGATTTATGCAAATATACAAAAAAACGGCATGCCACGTATAAAAACTGATGCCGATTAATGCCTTCAGGCAATAAAAACATCATAATCTTCATACGCAGCATGCCGTAAAGTCAACACACTTGCCGTCTACATACGGCTTTTCTGGCTCTGTCCTGCTCCCGTGCCCTTATATTTGCTCTTGTCAACATTAAACTTATAGCGCACCGTAAGGCTAACTCTGCGCTGAGCCGGAGCGCCCCAAAGCGTCTCGCGCATGGAGCCATAAAACATGGTCAAGCGCTGGCGTGAGGTCTTGAATAAGTCCTTTACTTGCAACTGCACCGTAAGCCGGTCTTGCATAAATGCCTTATATAAAGACATATCTGCCCTGAAAGAAGGCTTCCGCATGTACACATTCTCGTCGCCTCCACGTGTCGTATAGCGCATATTTAGCGAAATACGGCATATTTTAGTGTCCAATGTGTTGTCAAAACGGAATGTTCCAACGGGATTGTCGAGCGGATTATGCCCGTGAACCTGCATGGCAAACCACTGCTTCTGCACGCCGAGCATGAGCGACGGATGCCACATTCCAAAATCCGGACTTATATTAAGCGAAGCGTACATCTTGTCGTACGACTCACCGTTTACCTGCCTGAAAAGCACCACCGACGGGTCGTCTCCGTAGGGTTCGCTGTGCTCTATTATCGGATCAATTACATGCGACCATCCTGCATTCAACATTATCCACTTATATGTAAGCGCCAAATTGACGTTGTTTGACCTCGACGGCAGCAAAAACGGATTACCGCCCTCATAAGTGTAGCGATTATCGTAGGTTATGTTGCTGCGGAGCTGGTTATAAGACGGCCGGGATATGTCTGACGCATAGCCCAACTGAACGCCAAAATCGCCAAACATGCCCGAAAGCGACAACGAAGGAAAGATATTGTTAAACACACGGCTCTGCTCGCCTACATACACCCCGTCGTCATAATAGTCGAAATCCACATTCTCATACCTCACTCCGGCCTGCATGCTCAACGGCCCATAATGGCGGACATATTCAACAAAGGCCGAAGCCATACCCTCTTCTATACGGCTCTTGTCGTCTTCGAGGACATCTGCCGGAAGCACACCATAAAGAGTCTTGCGCACCGAATAAGAATACTCTCCGCCAAAAGACAAGATGCCGCCAAACAACGGAGACGTCAGCACCAGCTTTGACGCCACAAGATTATTACGGCTGTCTGACGAAGTGCTGACCTGCTGGTTTACAGGTTCCTGTCCTGTTTCCTGATAGTCCTCAACTGTCGTCATGTGTCTTCCCGTCTTGCTCCAATACCAGTCAGCATTAAAGTCAACACCCAACTGACCTATCTTTCCGACATAATATAAATTTCCCTGCAGCGTTGTGCCTTGTCCTGACGCGACATAAGAGCTTAAAAGCTTTTCTGTGAGCAGATCGTCCTTAACGACACTCGATTTCATATATCCCGAAGCGTTGTCCCACGGCATGCGATACCAGCTAAGGCTTGCCCCCAGCGAATGATTTTCGTTGAACATATAGCTCAGCGCCAGTCGTCCATATATATTCCTTTTTTTATATACCTGGTCAAGCGAACTTGGCTGCCGCCATGTCTTGTCAAGATATGTTATCTGCTCCAGCTGCTTCGGGTCAAGTGTGTTAGTTCTTGATATGTTGAACGTTCCACCTATGTCGAGGCCTCCGCTGCGCCAGTTCATGTTTATGCGCTCCTGCCCCGAGGCATAGCCTCGCTCTTTAAGATCGCCCGACAGTCTGTTGTCAAAGCCAAAGCCCTCGCCAACGGCCTTCTTGGTGGTTATGCGTATAACCGACTTGACACTTGCGCCATATCTTGCACCGGGATTTGTTACAACCTCAACAGACTTTATATTGTCCGAACTAAGGCGTTCTAGCTCCACTTTGTCGAGCATCTTGCGCCCGTTTATATAAATTTCGGGCTCTCCGCGCCCAAAAACCTCTATTTTATCGCTGTTTGCCGACACGTTTGGTATGCGGTCGAGCAGATCTTCCATGTTTCCTGCCGTCTCCAGCACCGTCCCCACCACGTTTGTCACCATGGCATCGCCCTTCAGCCTCGTCTTCGGCATGCGGCTCCTGACCACCACCTCGCCAAGCATCTGCGTGTCTTCTTGCAGACAGATGCGGCCCTCATCGTCAGTTCTGTCGGCATAAACAGTCTTATATCCCACGCCCGAAACGCGCAAAAGGCGTCCTTCTGGCGGAACATCGAAACCGAAACGACCAATGCTGTCGGTCATAACGCCCGTAACATAAGCCGAATCAGGCAGCGACAAGGCCACCACATTTATATATGGTATGCCATTACCATGCGCATCCACCACCTGTCCGCTTACGTTCTGTCCTGCTGCCGTCAGTGTCATCAACGTTGCCGGAAGCAGCATCATCCGCTTTATATCAACACGTATCTTTGTCATATGTTATGCTTTTTTTACTGAAAATCTTTAACCTCAAACAGCATTTCTGACTTTTTAAGGCTGCAATGCTTTTGATTTTTTCACTTTTAAGACGGATAAGCCATAACAAACGTTGCACGGGTAAGCTTATATTTACTTTTTTTAACAAATACAGTTAAAAACTATATAAAACAACTGAACGTCTGCCGATGAATTACGGCAGACGTTCAGAAAGACTATTATGTATAACAATGACGGTAACTTATTCAACTATCACCTTTCCGTAGTAGCTTTTGTTGCCTTTTATGGCCTTAACAATATACAGGCCGCTGCCCATTGCATTAGTGGCAATTGTTGTTCCTGTATAGCGTCCTGCCAATGCACCGTTAGAAGAATATACCTCAACGCTCTCAGGCTCAACACCTTTAATAACAATCTGCTTGTTGTCAGAGTCGTTATAAATCCTTACGGGAGATGTCTCTGCCTTAGAAACGCCCGTAGAGCTGCCTTCTTCCTTGATAATCTTGAACGAATCAAACAGTGTTGCGCTGCCTGCGTCGTTAACGGTGTATGTGCTTACAAATATCGTGTCGGCCGTTACTGTAACGTCGCTGAATGTAGGTTCGCCTGTCTGACCGAACTTTCCAGAGAAGAGTCCCCAGTAATTGTCAACTCCATGAGCCGAATATGCGTCAATCATAGCCTGTTCGTCGCGCGGCTCATACTTCTTCTTGCCGGCAGAATTGTTCAGGAAGTACAGAGTGCCTTCGTTTACGTTGAACACACCGCCCTGCTTTCCTGTCATATTCTCACGCACTCCGCCGGGAACAACGGTCTCTACCTCTTCTACAGCACCGTCTACAAGAGTCTTTGTCAGGTTGTTAACCGGGCCGATAACTTCGTAGATATGGTCGTGGCCCTGCAAGGCAACATCTATATGAAGCTCATTGAACACGGGGAGCATGTTTTCACGTACAAGACGTCCGTCGCTGTCGCTCTGGTGCGACTGGCTGCCTGTAAACATGTTCTTATGGAATGTGGCAATGCGCCATTTAACGTCTTTATGCTCCTCTACCTGCTTTCTCATCCAGTCGGCAAGGGCGTCAAAGTAGCCTTCTTTCTTGTAGTCCTCGTAGTTTATCACCATAAACAAGGCGTCGCCCTGAACAAACGAATAGACTGTTCCTTCCATTGTTGTAGGCACAGCCGAAGTTGTGTTGAACGTGTTGTCTGTGTTAAAGTGCCATGCAAAGTTGCTGTTTGAACTTGTATCGTGGTTACCCTGCGCAACAACCAGCGGATAGTTCATCCAGATATCCTGCATTGTGCTGAACCACTGCTCATATTCCCATTCAGAGTTGTTGGCTCCTGAAGTTTCAACCAAGTCGCCGTTCACCAGCACAAACTTGGCATCGGGCACCATCTTCTGTGCTGCATGGGCTGTTTTCTGAGAAACATCAAACATGCCGTCATTCTGTGCCTGGGTGTCTGTTATATAGATGAACGAGAATCCTTCTTTCTTGTCGTATGACTCGGCTGCTGTGGTGAAGTGGCCAATCTCGCTCCAGCCCTCCTCGTTACCAACACGGAACGAATAGGTTGTGCCAGGTTTCAGGTCTTTTGCCAGAGCCTTATGGCTTGTGTATGAGCGCTTTGTGTTGGCCTCAATGCCTTCCACTCCGTTTTTGCCCGTCACGTAATTAAGGTCTTTTACATCAGCAGAAACAGCATCAATTGTGATGTCGGGCTTGCTGAAATCTTCTACACTTGCGTCTGCCTTCAAGACGATCTGCACCTTGCCTGTCTTCACAGAACTGTTGGTAAACCAGGCAAAAGCCATACGCGTAGTAGGATCTCCGTTAAGTGTCATGTTGATGCTGTAAGGCTGACTTGCCGACTGCATTTCTGCCATGAGGCGTGTCAGACGTGTCCATGACGGAACGGTGTAGTTGTCCTGATTCAAACTGATTTCCTGTGCTGATGCTGACAGCATACCGGCTGAAAGGAATGCCACAACTACGCCAGACTTGATTGTGTTAGAAATTTTCATAAATAATTTTGTTTTAATGAAACATAATTAAATTTTCGTATGCAAAATTATCTGTATGGTGTTTCATCTTTCTTACAGCATAACTACGAGTTTGCAGCAAAATAATTACGAAAATAATACACCTAAAAAGCCCATATTTTAATGTACACGTAAGAGATTTTTATTAAAATGAAATAAAATCAAGGTTAAGTTACGGTTAATATAACAGGACGGACAACAGTACCAGCAAACAACCTTCGGAATATGTCTTTCCGCAGAATTTTTATGACTATATTTTTACTCAAAGCGAAAAGACGCTCAAAAATCGAAAGTTTTTACCATAGAAACACTTTCGATTAAATATCTACTCAATATAATTTACATGGTTTGTTAAACAAACGACAGCTATTTACTTTCAAACTGTTAGTGATAGAGTTACGGGTCATAACTCTATCACTTTTGATGCAAAAGTGGCCGCTTTTCAGGTCGTAAGTCATAGGATTTTTTCTGATAAAACGGCTTGGTTTAAACCTAAATCTGTGATTAGCGCCTGGAAAGATACAAACAAGCTAAAGAAAACGGCTATATATACAACAAAGAAAATGACGCAAAAAACTTTTGCCAACAGCAAAGAAACGACAAAAAAGCAAAAGCCATAACTACACGCAACAGCCTGTAGTCATGGCTTTTATCGGCAAAACAACATCAATACTGTCTAAAACATTCTCTTATGCTGTGTAAACGTGCGCAAAGTTGCGCTTCGCTCAGTCCGGCCATACTGTTGATACAGCCCAGCATTGCCGCGCCGCCGAAATTTAGAGACTTCAGATAGTGTATCTTATCCGGCGTAACACCGCCAAGAGCCACAACCTTATTGTCCAGAATGCCCTGTTCTGACGCCTGACGGAGCGTTGCATCAGTGAAGGCAGAGGCATATCCCTGCTTTGACACGCTGTCGAATATCGGGCTGAGAAATACATAATTGCAGTTATCTTTGTGCTGTTTTACCTCTTCAAGAGAATGACACGAACGGCTGACATGACCGCTGTAACCTTCGGGCACAATGTTTCGGCGCGCGTTAAGGTGTATTCCGCGCAAACCATAAGGCTCCGCCAGTTCAAAAAAGTCGTGAACTACAATATGCGAACGGTCTTCTGCCGACAGCTCTTCAAGCAGGCGCGCACATTCAGCAGCCGATGCTCCGGGTTTACGCAGATGTATTATGTCAACGCCGTTGGCCAACAGACGATGAAGAAACGTGGCTTCATCTGATAAAAAAACGGGAGAAGTAACTACAATCCAAAGCATTGTTTAAGCAAAAATGAAAAGCGAAAAGTAAAAAAACGAATTTCGGCGTCTGTCTGCACTGACAAAATGCCTTACGAATACACCTTATTATATATAAGGGGCTATGAAGTCCGGACAAAAAGCCGCTACTTCATAGCCCCACACCAAAACTATTTAAGTTTCTTGATAATCAGTTCGGCAACCTTCTTGCCCGACATGAGCATACCGCCGAAGATAGGTCCCATACGGGGAGTTCCGCTTACGGCAGAAGCAGCCATACCGCAGACATAAAGTCCGGGATAAATCTCCTTTGTGCCGTTAACCACCTCATTCTCGCCTGAAACCACGTCGAGCGAGCGCTCGCCGATAACATCGCCCGTATCAGTTGCAAGGCGGATGCCGTTCTTGCGCGCTACAGTCTTGCACATCTCGCTGTCATGGCCTGTTCCGTCGATAACACACTTTGCCATAATGTTAATCGGGTCTACATGCATACCTTCACGCAAAACCGGAGTCCAGTTGACAACAACACCGCTGACAACATTGTCCTTAAACACAACATCCTCAACAGAATAGCAGTTGAATATTGTTGCTCCGGCATGAACGGCCTTATATAGCAGTGCAGAGGTACTCTCAACAGAATCCATCACAAACAGGTCTTCGTCGTAGCTCTCAAAGTTGATGTCAAAGTCTTTCACGATTTCGATGGCTTCTTTCTGCACTACAATCTGATTGAACATCATTGCGCCGCCCCACATACCGCCGCCGGGAGACAACTTGCGGTCGAACTGGGCAACTTTAAGTCCGGCCTTTGCCAGATAATATGCGGCAACAATGCCTGACGGACCTCCGCCTACAATGGCAACATCGAGGTCAAGATTACGTTCCAACTTGCTGAAATAGGTACTGATAATACCCTGTGATACTTTCTTTTCTATCATTTTATTTTATTTTTTATATAGTAAATTTCTTATTTTCAATGAGTTAAGCGTTTCCTTTCTTCATGCTTCATTGCGCTCATGCAAGCAAGGCACAACGGCATGACTGGCACATATACAGCCTGTCATACTGCTGCGCAGACAGCTTAACGCCGAGGCATTAAAGCCCACATGCATTAAACGTCGCACTCGCCTTCCTTTATCGTCTGGCTTATACGCATGGCGCAGAAGTTAGGACCGCACATAGTGCAGTATTTTCCGCCCACATGGTTGGCCGTCTTGTAGTATTCAAGCGCACGTTCAGGGTCAAGACTAAGGTTAAACTGGTCTTTCCAGCGGAACTCATAGCGTGCCTTGCTCAGCGCATTGTCGCGCACAATGGCACCGGGATGATGCTTTGCCAGATCGGCTGCATGTGCAGCAAGCTTGTATGTCACCACGCCCACGCGTACATCGTCACGGTCGGGCAAGGCAAGATGCTCTTTCGGTGTTACATAGCACAGCATGGCAGTGCCTAGCCATCCTATCTGAGCCGCACCGATGGCACTTGTTATATGGTCGTAGCCGGGCGCAATGTCGGTTACCAACGGGCCGAGCGTATAGAACGGCGCGTTGTGGCACTTCTCTATCTGACGCTGCATATTCTCAGGAATCTTATCCATTGGCACATGGCCAGGACCTTCGATAAATGCCTGAACATTCTTTGCCCAAGCACGCTCCACAAGCTCTCCCATAGTGTCGAGCTCGGCAAACTGGGCGCGGTCGTTGGCATCATAGACACTGCCCGGACGCAATCCGTCGCCAAGCGAAACGGCTACGTCATATTTAGCCAGAATGTCGCAGATATCATCAAAATGCTCATAGAGGAAACTCTCTTTCTGATGCATCTGGCACCACTTTGATATAATGCTTCCTCCACGGCTAACCATACCTGTCATGCGGTTGTCGGCAAGATGAATGTTCTGCAGACGTATGCCGCAATGGATGGTGAAATAGTCAACTCCCTGCTCACACTGCTCAATAAGTGTATCGCGGAACAGCTCCCAAGTAAGGTTTTCGGCATGTCCGTTAACCTTCTCCATGGCCTGATACATAGGCACGGTGCCTACGGGCACAGGACAGTTGCGCACAATCCACTCTCTAGTCTCGTGAATATTTGCTCCTGTAGACAGGTCCATCAGCGTGTCGCCACCCCACTTGCAGCTCCACACAGCCTTCTCAACCTCCTCGTCTATGCTCGAAGTTGTGGCAGAATTGCCTATGTTTGTGTTGATTTTCACAAGGAAATTGCGGCCTATAATCATAGGTTCTGCCTCGGGATGGTTGATGTTTGCAGGAATTACGGCGCGTCCGGCGGCAATCTCGCTGCGCACAAACTCAGGAGTGATGTGCGTTTCGATGCCAAGTTCCTTGCAGTTCATGTTCTCACGTATGGCGACATACTCCATTTCTGGGGTTATTATGCCCTGCTTTGCATAATAAAGCTGGCTCACCTGGCAGCCTTCCTTAGCCCTGAGAGGCAGGGCTATATGCTCAAAGCGGAGAGAATCGAGCGAGTGGTCATCACGCCTCATGCGTCCGTATTCAGACGAAATCTCCTTAAGGCGCTCCACTCCTCCACGCTTCAGTATCCACGGTTCGCGCAATCGCGGCAGACCTTTGCGTACATCAGTGGCAACGTCAGGGTCGCTGTAAGGACCGGAAGTATCATAAATATACACAGGAGGATTAGGACGCTCCGTGCGTTTGTCACCATCAACGGTAACCGTGGGAGTCTGCTTTACGACACGCATGCCCACACGAATGTCGGGAAAGAGTTCACCCTTGAGGTAAACTTTCTCTGAACCCGGATAAGTTATTCTTACATTATTTTCCATAAATATATTATAAGGTTTGTTCTTTTTGATTTATCAGATCTGCTATACGGCGCATCTCGCTGACCGGATCAGCGGCACGCAGGATGCTTCCGCTAAGGGCTATGCCCGTAACACCTGCACTGAAAAGGTCAGGAATGTCGTCGTAGCCAATGCCGCCAATAGCTATCAGCGGCAGGTTTATTCCTCTGTCGTGCATCTGTTTAAGCAGACGTTTGTATCCGTCGAGCCCGAGAATGGCAGCAAGATTCTTCTTTGTAGTAGTGAAACGGAACGGGCCGCAGCCGATATAGTCGGCACTTTGGGCGGCAAGACGGCATATATCGTCGAACGTGTTGGCCGTTCCACCTATTATATAATCAGAACCTAGAATCTTTCGCGCCTCGTCCACCGGCATGTCATTTTTGCCAAGATGAACGCCATCGGCACCAACACGCTGCGCCATCATCACATTATCGTCAATGACGAACGTGGCATCATAGCCGGCGCAAAGACTCTTCACCTGCAATGCTGCCGCTTCGAGCTCTGCCTCTGTGGCATCCTTCATGCGCAGCTGAATCCAGCGGCATCCGCCTTCAAGAGCCATTCTGGCAGAGTCGACGTAGGTATATTTGTCAGTAAAATGTGTGATAAACTGAAGTCTGTTCATATCTTTTTGTCTTTATTCTTTATCAATTACGATTGCCGGCACAGGACTGAAAAAATGGTTCAAGGGGCCTGTTCCATCACCTATTGTTATATCTGCTCCTGCCGCAAGCGCAGAAGTAAGATAGCGTTTAGCCTCGCCTACAGCCTCAACAAGACTATCACCGCGGGCAACAAAAGCGGCAATGGCAGACGAAAGTGTACAGCCCGTGCCGTGAGTGTTGCGGCTCGCTACAGAAGGAGCCGAATATTCATTTAAGGAGATGTTGCCGTCAAGGATGCTGAAAAGCACATCTGTCTTTACACTACCCGATGCATGACCGCCCTTTATCAGTACGGAACGAGTGCCATAACCAAGGATGGCGCGTGCCGCAGCCTCAACATCATTAGCAGATACAGACGGCATGCCGGTCAGCACTAAAGTTTCAGGAATATTAGGAGTGAGCAGGTCTGTCATGGGCAACAGTTTTTTTTCAAGCAAAGTGAGTGCATCTGAACTCATGAGCATCTTTCCGCTGCTCGAAACCATGACAGGATCGACAACAAGAAAATGCGGACGGCAGTCTGTCAAGGCATTTATTATGGCATCCAATGTTGCTGCATCGTTAACCATACCTATTTTAACAGCATCGGGATGCAAGTCTTCCATGACTGCCACAATCTGGTCGTATACCACCTGTGCGAGCACGGAATGAACATACTTAACGCCCTTGGTGTTCTGTACGGTTACGGCTGTAACGGCAGCCGCGCCGTAAACTCCAAGCGCAGAAAAGGTCTTCAAGTCGGCCTGAATGCCTGCACCGCCGGACGGATCAGAGCCGGCCACAGACAAAGCAACGGGATAACGCTTCATAAAGCAGCCCTCCGCAGCATGCAGCAGTCAGCACCCGACTTTACGGGCATAACGCACAAAAAAGAAATAAAAGTCATACTTAAATCTCCTCTTTTAAGATCAGTCAACACTCTCAAAAGCAGGTGACGCGGAATAACCGCCATAAAAGAATTGCATCAAAATCCCAGCGTCGGCATTATCCGTACTGGTTCAATGTGTATAATCTCAGACACGGCAACCATAAGGCATGCCGGACACCACCTTTTGAGTACATTGCAAAGATAAGACAAAATAACGGCACAGCCAAACTTTTGCTGTCTTTTTTGTGTGCATTGATATCGTTCACGACACAGAAAACAAGACTATTACTGCTGACTCTCGGAATAAGCCGCAAAACAAAAGCCGCAAGACTGATAACAATCTTGCGGCCTACAGACTTAAAAAGTCTCAATTTATTACTATGAAAAACGATTTTCACATTTAATCTACAGGGATGTCCTTGTTGACATTCTTACATCCGAGCAGAGCATAATAAAGAAGGTATGCCAAAGCAACAAGCGGCACGATATAAGAAATCATGTAGCCGGCCTTGTCGGCAATGAAGTTCTGCAACAGCGGCAGTACACCTCCACCAACAACCATCATCATGAATATGCCTGAAGCGGCAGCAGTATATTTGCCAAGTCCTTCCGTAGCAAGATTGAAAATACTTGCCCACATGACAGACGTACACAATCCGCAGAGCACAAGCAGCAGAGCGCTGACAGGCACTGTTACCATTGTGAACGAAGAACCCGTAAACACAGGCATAGACGTTGTTGAAGTCTTAGACGAGAACATTGCCACCAACATGAGCACGATAGCCACGAGCGATACTGTGATCATCATGGCGCGGCTTGACACCTTGTCGGCAATGAAACCGGCAACGAAACGTCCTACAAGCATCAGCAGCCAGTAAGTTCCGGCAACAAAACCGCCTATGGCAGCAGCATCGCCAACAACTCCTGCACCCTTCGACGTCGTGTCAGAGATATAGAAGTTGAGAGTGCCTGGGATACCAATCTCTATTCCAACATAAACAAAGATACCGATTACGCCCAATACGCAATGACGGAAAGCCCACGGACTATGTTCAAATACGGTGTCTTGTGTAGCCTTACCCATCTCCGGATCAGCTATCGGTATGAACGAAAGCACGATAAACGCACCGGCAAACACAGTCATGGCAATGTAAAGCACGAGGTTTACATCGCTTATGGCAGTGTCTTTAGTAACTGTACCTACCAAGGCGCCCACCAGCATAGGTGTCAGCGTTCCGGCAAGCGAGTTGAGCGTTCCTCCGATAAGGTTGAGCTGGTTGCCACGGTTGCCGCCTCCGCCAAGGAGGTTGAGCATGGGGTTAACCACTGTGTTGAGCATACATACAGAGAAACCGCATACGAATGCACCCAAAAGATACACCCAGAATCCGGTAAGACCTGTAGGGAAGCCCGACAGATACTGCACGAGCACACCCACAAAACCAACTGCAATGGCCACCATTGCAGTCTTTTTATAACCTATCTTGATAAGCAGCTTGCCGGCAGGTATACCCATAAACAGGTATGCAAGGAAGTTCATCATGTTTCCCATCATGCCTAATGTGTTGCTGCCCATCAGTTCGGGCTGATTCTTCCATATTACGCCAATCGGTGCCGCCAGGTTAGTGACGAACGAAATCATGGCGTAGATAAACATCATAGCTATGATGGCTATGATACGTCCACTTTGTTTATTTGTCTGTTCCATGGTTCTTATTTAATAAGGTATTGCTTTTTATGACAATCTTTCCTCTGGAACAAAATCGTCATCATCCTCTTTCTTCGTAGTACGCTTACGAATTACGCGCTTACGCTTCGGCTTCTCCTCTACAGGCTTCTCGCTCTTAACACCTGCCAGTTCAGGATCAATCATGATGCGTCCGCAATACTCACACACAATAATCTTCTTGTGCATTCTGATGTCGAGCTGACGCTGAGGCGGTATTTTGTTGAAGCATCCGCCACATGCATCACGCTGCACGTAAACGATACCCAGACCATTGCGCGCATTCTTGCGTATACGCTTGAAACTTGTAAGCAGACGCGGCTCAATCTTCAGTTCGAGTTCCTTTGCCTTCTCCTTAAGTTTCTCTTCCTCAGCTCTTGTCTCGTCCATAATCTCGTCGAGCTCGTTTTTCTTTTCTTCAAGAGCTACACGGCGGTCCTTAATAAGCTCCTCGTTGTTCTGGAGATCTTTGTTTTTCTCCTCAATCTTAACGTTAGCCTCTCTTATCTTCTTGTTGCAAAGCTCTATTTCGAGCGACTGGAACTCAATTTCCTTGCTCAGTGTGTCATACTCGCGGTTGTTCTTAACGTCGTTGAGCTGCTCTTTATAGCGCTCCACGCTGGCCTGAGCCTCGTTAATTTCAGCCTTCTTCTGTACAACGGCATTCTGAAATTCCTTGATGTCGTTCTTTATTTTCTCAATACGTATTGTAAGACCGGCAATCTCGTCTTCGAGGTCCTGAACTTCAAGAGGCAACTCACCTCTCAGGGCTCTCTTTTCATCGATAGCCGACAATGTGGTTTGCAACTGGTAGAGAGTTTTCAGTTTCTCTTCTACAGACAAATCTGTTGGATCTTTTTTAGCCATATTTTATAAGTAGATTATAGGATTAGTGTTGGTCTTTGTGAGATAAGTCACAACTCCCGGACACGCTTCCTCGATTATTGATTTAAATATTTCGTTAGTATACTGTTCGCTCTGATAGTGGCCAATGACGGCAATCTGTATTTCCTGCTCATGGCCGAAATACTCATGATAGTGCATCTCGCCAGTGATAAAGGCGTCGGCTCCCTGTGCAATTGCCTCAGGCAGGAGGAACGAGCCTGCGCCTCCGCAGATGGCAACGGTCTTGATGGGACGGCGCAAAAGCTGATTGCACTGCACACACTCGACATCGAACGTGCGCTTCAGCATCAGCACAAAGTCGTCGGCGGCAAGCGCCTCGGGCAACTCTCCTATAACTCCGCTGCCGCACTCGATGCCCATAACCGTCTTTTCTGCAAAGAAACGGCAGTCATGAAGCTCCATTTTTTCAGCTATCTTGAAGTTAACACCGCCACGGGCATTGTCCATGTTAGTGTGCATGGAAACCACCGTGATATCATTCTTTAAAGCCTTGGCAACGGCACGCTGCACGTCGTCGGCATAGGTGATGCGCTTCAGTGCATGAAAAATCAACGGATGATGACTCACGATGAGATTACAGCCTAAAGCCACAGCCTCGTCGACCACTTTTTCGGTAACGTCAAGGCACAATAAAGCCCCTGATACTTCCGCCTCTGTCAGTCCTGCCTGCAGGCCGGCATTATCAAAGCTCTCCTGCAGGGGCAGAGGCGCGAAACGTTCAAGGGCGTCAACCACTTCTCTTATTTTCACGCTTTTCAGCCTTTTAAATAATAATAATGTGCAAAGATAGCTATTTTCAGCGGCTTGTCAAAGAGCGGCGCAATTTATTTACATTCTTTAACCACTATTATTCATGATGCGCTTCTGCCCAAATCGTCAACAATGCAGCCTGACCATCTGTTGCTTGTCATACAACAGTAAAAATTCATGACACACGACATGCGTAACATGCCGATTTTTCACACATTTATGTAATTATTTTGCATGTTTATTCTTAAATGAGACAAAATGCATCTTTTTGTTGAAAAACAGAAGTTTTTTGCAGACTTATAGCAGCAGAATTATTACTTTTGCAGCCAAAATTTTCAATAGGTTAGTTATGAACAAAAAGACAAGGATACCAAATCCAATCGTAGCCCTGACTCCTTTAGCCGTTCTCGTGGCCCTGCTGGCCATGGTCATCCCTACCTTCGGGGGCGACGCCCTGCTTGGCGGCAGTCAGGTGTCGCTGCTCATAGCCTCGGCTGTTTGTGTGGGCATAGCAATGATAAAATACAACTACAAGTGGAGCGTGCTTGAGGAAGGAATGGCCAAAAACATAAAGAAGGTTACTCCGGCCATAGTGATACTTCTGCTCATCGGAGCAATCTCTGGCACATGGATGCTCAGCGGAGTGGTTCCCACGCTGATATACTACGGTCTGCAGATTCTCACGCCGCAGTTTTTCCTTGCGTCGTGCTGCATAATATGTGCCATAGTGTCTATCATAACCGGCAGCTCATGGACCACCATAGCCACAATAGGCATGGCACTGCTCGGCATAGGCAAGGCGCAGGGATTCGACGAGGGATGGATTGCAGGAGCAATAATATCTGGAGCCTATTTCGGCGACAAGATTTCGCCGCTGTCAGACACGACAGTGCTGGCATCGTCAACAACGGGCACAAAGCTGTTTACCCACATACGCTATATGCTCATAACCACCGTGCCGTCGATAATAATCACTCTCGGCATATTTACCGTTGCAGGACTTGTCATGAGCCACAGCGGCAACGAGCAGAGCGAGCTTTTTGCTGGCACGCTGGCACAGACATTCAACCTGTCGCCGTGGCTTCTGCTGGTGCCGGTAATCACGGCTTGTCTCATTCTGGCCAAGCTGCCAACCATCATTACGCTCTTTATATCGTCTGTGATAGCCGGAATATGCATTCTGCTGTTCCAGCCCCACATCCTTCTGCAGATAGTAGACGGCAGCGTTCTCGACTTCGCAACAGGCTTCAAGGCCCTGATGACGTCAATATTCGGAAGCACATCCATATCAACGGGCCACGCCGAGATAGACGCTCTTGTTGCCACAAGGGGCATGCGCGGCATGATGGACACCATCTGGCTGATAATATGTGCGATGTGTTTCGGCGGCGTGATGTCTGCAAGCAACATGATAAGCAGCATAACCAATCTTTTCGTGCGCTTTGTACGCAAGCCCGTTAGTGCCGTATGCTCAACGGTAGGCGCAGGTCTTTTCTTCAACACATGTACGGCCGACCAGTATCTGTCTATCATCCTGACAGGCAACTTGTTCAAGGACCTTTATCAGAGCCGCAGACTCGAGAGCAGGCTGCTGAGCCGTACCGTAGAAGACTCTGTAACGGTTACTTCCGTGCTGATACCATGGAACTCGTGCGGCATGACTCAGGCCACGGTGCTTGGCGTAAGCACGCTGACCTATCTGCCCTACTGCTTCTTCAACATACTCAGTCCGCTGATGTCCATCCTCGTAGCCTTCACAGGCTTTAAGATAAAACGGCTGATTACGTCAACAAGCGACGAAGCTCCGGTTGAAGCAATAAGGCAGACAGCATAATTACCTGAAATGAACTAACGCTGCTGATGCAGCGCAGAATGAAATGACCGCCGCGCAGTCAACAATCAGTTGCTGCGCGGCGGTCATCATTCCATATGGCACGACTGCATCAAATCGTTGTTATTCCGTAACTCACACCTCGACATAAGCCATATATGCAGGCCGACAGCACAAACCTCATAGCTGCAAGAAACCGGACAAAATGCCACCCGAACAAGACCAATATGCAAAAGACCGTCTTTTAGCTTCTAAAAGGTGGCCTTTTACAAGCTGAAAAGCCACCTTTTGCAGGCTAATTTGTGGCCTTTCATAAAACCAAATACCACTATTCACATAACAAGTTGACTATCAACAACATACAGCCATACATTATATCATCAACAGGCAGCATGCAACACTTTTTTTGCATCGTAAATGCAAACAGCACAAGGCATCAAGTCTATTCTCTTGATATAGAATATTGCAACCTGAAAAGCCTTAATTTATCGGCATGATGTTACCATAAGCCTAAATCACATTCTGCCTCAACCTTCTTCTCGACATCATCAGGAAGCGAAGGGAAGAAGTCGATGCCCGTGATGCGCTCCACCTCGTCTACTGTGTTAACGTATGAATCTTTTGGCCGGTTGCCTGAAGTATTCTTGTAGATAAAGCCTATTGCCTGCGGATTATCGCCCGTGCGCAGCACTACTTTGAAAAATGCCTCTGGCACAACCACCTTGTTCTTGCCTATTGTCTTGTGCTTACATTTATATAATATAGGGCCGCAGACTATATACAGGTCGCCGTATTTCTTAGCCCACTTACGGCATGCCATCTCCATCTCGTTCCAGTCGCCTCGGTTAAGATTGCCGTTCTGCGGACACATGTTGGTAAAGAGGAACGACTCTTCCATGGCCTTCTTGCTCCATTTGTTGTCGGCAGCCGGACACATGTGGCCACGGTCGTAGCCCGAATTATAGTAGTCCCAGTCTGTTGCGCGCGGCTCCGGCACTTCCGTATCCTCTGCAAAGTCTACGCCCGAGCGCTTTACGCTTCCCTCGGTGCGTTCAGCCGTAAGATGCCATGCCACCCAGTTCGGCAGCAGAGTGGTCTTGTTATACGATGCCACATACCCCGTGCGCTTCAGTATCTGCTCAGGTGTCCCCTTCGGTGATGTCTGCATAACCAGCTTGTCATCAGCTTCTGCTGCTCCGGCAGACGCATCGCATGCCCCGGCCTCGCCGTTTTTCTGGTCAAGTTCCTCTACCAGCGCCTTGCCAGCCTCGCTGATAAGCGCCTTGTTATTCTTTGCCAAGTCGCACGAACACAGCGCGACGACCGCAATAAACAATAAAAAATAAGCTCTAAAGTTCTTCATATCATCTGCGAAGATAGCTATTTATACGGTTATAAACAAGAAAATCGGGCTGATTTTACAGCTTATGCTATAAGACCAGCCCGACTCTTTTTATTCTACGTCAGCTTAAACAGGCATGTTTACGCGTCCGTAGTTGTACATTTTCAAAACGTTCACACAATACTTGTTGAACTTCTTGTTGTCTAAAATCCTGTTAACAATCTTTTTCATAATCTTTTTACCTTTCCTATTTTTAATTTCTACCTGTAGGATGCATCTTCACATCCTTGTTATCCTTTTTCCTTTATTTCTAACGCAAAGGTAATACCATTTTCAGCATGTCAGAACGTTTTTGTCTATGAATTTGGCTTATAGTGCCTCTATTTTGACATGCGTCAAACAGGTTGATTTACATCAACGAAAATCTGACATAATGACACCTTATATAATAAAATGCAGCTTTTATTTGCTCATTATCCGCACTTATATTATTTTTGTAAAGCAATCAGAAAAGACATACACACATTTTGCATAACATAAACAAAACCGAAGCAAGAAGTATGAACAACAATGCCATATTGCTGCCCGAATGGGCAAATCAAAGCGCCATACAGCTGACATGGCCGCACGAAGGTACCGACTGGCGTGAGTATCTTGACGATATATGCGCAACATACGCCGAAATGGCTGACGCCATAACACGATATGAGAAGCTGCTCGTGGTTGCCCCTGAACCGGAATCGGTGATAAAGGAACTCAGCAAGAGACTGACAAGCTGTCAGTTGGACAATATAATATTCCATAAATGTCCTACAAACGACACATGGGCACGCGACCACGGATTCATAACACTTGGCGGCGACGGCACATACACGCTGCTCGACTTCCGCTTTAACGGATGGGGCGACAAGTTTGAGGCCGCTCTTGACAACGCCATAAACCGAAGTCTGTACGACAACGGTGTCGTAGAAGGCACTTACACCGACCTTAACAGCTTTGTGCTGGAGGGCGGATCTATTGAGAGCGACGGACGCGGCACCGTGCTGACCACAAGTCAGTGTCTTCTGGCACCTCACCGCAACCAGCCGTTAACACGCAGCGAGATAGAGCTGAAACTGAAAAGTATGCTGCATGCCGAACGCATCTTATGGATAGACTACGGACATCTTGAAGGCGACGACACCGACGGCCACATAGACACACTGGTAAGAATAGCTCCCGACGACACCTTATTATATATAGGATGTGACGACAAGAGCGACAGCCACTATGACGACCTGAAACGCATGGAAGAACAGCTGAAAACGTTCCGTACAGCCGACGGCAAGCCATACAGACTGATGCGCCTGCCCATGCCTGCGGCAATATATGACGACGGCGACAGGCTTCCGGCCACTTACGCCAACTATGTGATAGTGAACGGCGCCGTGATTTATCCTACATACAATCAGCCAGACAACGATGCTGAGGCCGAAAGAGTAATTAAAGCGGCCTTCCCCGACAGAGATGTCATAGGCATAGACAGCCGCACCGTTATACGTCAGCATGGCTCGCTGCACTGCTGTACGATGCAGCTCTACAGCAAAATAACAGAACAGAAACAATAAATCATCAAAGCATATACGGCTCATAAAGTCCTGAATGTCAACACATAAGGCAGCAGCCGTAAATTAAATCAAACAAAACAACAGCAAAACAGAATGAAAACAGGAATAATTCAGCAGCATAACACAGCTGACAAGAGATACAACATGCAGCGCCTTGCAGAAAGCATAAAGGCACTTGCATCTGAAGGAGCAGAACTGATAATATTGCAGGAGTTGCACAACTCGCTGTACTTCTGTCAAGTTGAGAACGTCAACAACTTCGACCTGGCAGAACCGATACCCGGTCCGTCGACCGAGTTTTTCGGCAGTCTGGCCAAAGAACTTGGAGTGGTAATCGTCACTTCGCTTTTTGAAAAACGTGCAGCAGGACTTTACCACAACACTGCCGTGGTGATAGAACGCGACGGAACTATAGCAGGCAAATACCGTAAGATGCACATTCCTGACGATCCTGCATATTACGAGAAGTTTTATTTCACACCAGGCGACCTTGGTTTCCACCCCATTGACACATCCGTAGGACGTCTCGGCGTGCTCGTATGCTGGGATCAGTGGTATCCGGAAGCAGCCCGTCTGATGGCTCTTCAGGGCGCCGAAATGCTAATCTACCCCACAGCCATAGGCTTTGAAAGCTCTGACGAACCTGCAGAACAGCAGCGCCAGCGCGAGGCATGGACAACAGTGCAGCGCGGACATGCCGTAGCCAACGGACTGCCTGTGGTTGCCGTAAACCGCGTGGGACACGAGACCGACCCATCGGGAATGACCGGAGGTATAGAGTTCTGGGGCAGCTCATTCGTTGCCGGACCGCAGGGCGAACTGCTATACAGGGCATCAGACCATGAGGAAGAGCGCAAAGTAATAGACATCGACCTGGCCCACAGCGAGCAGGTGCGCCGTTGGTGGCCGTTCCTTCGTGACCGCCGCATAGATAAATACACTGATATTGTGAAGCGCTTTATCGACTGAGACATCACATCATGGCATTAAATTCATAATGTCCCATATGTCTCATTTGTCTCATAAATAATTAAAACAGCAATGGAAGGAATAATCTTAGGACTCCTCATTCCCCTGATGGGCACAATGTTAGGCTCAGGTTTCGTGTTTTTCATGAAGAAAGACATGCCCCCGCTACTGCAGAAAGCCCTGCTTGGCTTTGCCTCAGGCGTTATGGTGGCAGCCTCGGTATGGTCGCTTCTAATACCCAGCATGAATATGTGCAGCCATATGGACAAATGGTCTGTCATGCCTGCAGCTGTCGGTTTTCTGGCCGGCATAGGCTTCCTGCTGGCCATCGACTATATCACGCCACACCTTCATCTTGGCAAGTCTAAGCCCGAAGGACCGCGCAGTCATCTGTCACGCACGGCAATGCTGTCGCTAGCCGTCACCATACACAATCTTCCTGAAGGCATGGCTGTAGGCGTAGTACTTGCAGGAGCCATGCAGAGCGGAGCCGGTATAACGGCAGCCGCAGCCCTTGCCATGTCACTCGGTATTGCAATACAGAACATTCCCGAAGGCGCAATCATATCTATGCCCATGCGTGCAGAGGGCAACAGCCGAATGAAATCGTTTCTTTTAGGCAGTCTCAGCGGAATAGTAGAGCCGTTAGGCGGACTTATAGTCATTCTGCTTGCCTCGATGATGACGCCCGTGTTGCCTTATCTTCTGGCCTTTGCAGCAGGAGCTATGATCTACGTTGTTGTCGAGGAGCTTATCCCCGAAGCCTCTGAAGGCGAACACTCCAACATAGGCGTAATTGGCTTTTCCGCCGGCTTTGTCCTCATGATGATTCTTGACGTCGTGCTGGGATAAGAGATGATAATTTAGAATTGAGAATGGAGGATGGAGAATTATGATTACTCTTGATGGATAGGAGTAATAAAACAAATCATAATTCTCCATCCTCCATTCTCAATTCTCAATTTTCTAAATAAGATTTAGAACATCAGCTACAATTTGTTCCTCGGTCAGATGGTTGTCGCGCAGCAGCTGCTCAACATCATATCTGTCGTAAAGAGCCTTACGCACGCCGAAACATATTGTCTTCATTTCCGATGGTCCGTAATAGCGGCTTATACGTTCTCCGAAGCCACCGTCTATGCATCCGTCTTCTATCGTAACAACCAATTTGTGGTCTTTCTTCAGACCTTCAAGCATTTCTTCGTCAATGCCTGACACAAAACGTGGATTGATAAGCGTAGCATTTATACCTTTACCGGCAAGCATATCTACCACCTTCTGACCCTTCTGATAGAAGTCGCCAAGAGCAATCACAGCCACAGTGTCGCCCTTTTTATCCATCTTATACTTATTCAGCTGGCTGTAGTCCGTGTCATACTTCTCATCGCTATGTGCCACGAGAGCCTCCGGTATGCGTATTGCCACAGGATATTCAGTCTGCCTTATAGCCCAGTCTTCCATGGCAACAAACTCTTCGTATGTCGTCGGGGCAAGATAAACAAGATTAGGAATATGACTGAGCATAGGAATATCAAAGAAACAAATATGCGTTATGTCGTTCATTCCGTAGACAGACGCGCCTACAACATTTATCACAGCAGCGTTTCCGTTCACACAGAGATCCTGTGCAATCTGGTCATAGGTGCGCTGAATAAATGTGGCATAGGTCGTGTAAACAGGTCTTGCGCCGCCTTTAGCCATACCAGAACTCAAAGCCACGGCTTCTTCCTCGGCAATGCCAACGTCGATATACTGGCGTCCCATCTGTTTTCTTATCTCCGGAGTAAAGCCAGCTCCGCCTGGAACGGCAGACACGACGGCAACCAACTTCGGATCGTTCTTTGCCTTCTCTGCAAGATACTGGCCTATAAGTGCCGGAAAATACTCCTCGCCATCACCTGCAGAAGCCTTCAGATTACCTGTCTCAAGGTCGAAAGGCATGCTCCAGTGGAATCTTTCCTTGTTCTCTACTGCAGGCGCATAGCCATGTCCTTTCTCCGTATGAATGTGTACAACGACAGGGCGCTCGGCGTCCTTCACTTGCTTAAATGCGGCTATAAGCGAAGCTATGTCGTTACCGTCCTCAACATAAACATAGTCGAGTCCCATAGCCTTAAAGAAGTTTAGTTCTGCTTTTCCGGCTGTATCACGCAGCAGCTTCAGGTTTCCATACAGTCCTCCGTGGTTCTCGGCAATAGACATCTCGTTGTCGTTAACCACTATTATCATGTTTGTACCTATCTCAGCGGCCATGTCAAAGCCCTCAAAGGCCTCGCCTCCGCTCAGAGATCCGTCACCGATAACAGCCACTATATTCTCCTTTCCGCCCCGTATGTCGCGCGCTTTCTGCAATCCTGTAGCCAAAGCCACAGACGTAGAAGTGTGTCCTATCTCAAAACAGTCATATTCAGGCGACTCTTCCGGCGAACTGTATCCTGACACATCATCAAAGCGCTTGTTGTCTAAATATCCGTAAGCGCGGCCTGTAAGCATCTTATAAGGATAAACCTGATGAGACACATCGAACACGATTTTGTCCTCAGGAATGTCAAAAACATACACAAGTGCTATCGTCGCCTCTGTTATACCGAGGTTAGGGCCTACGTGACCTCCGTGATTGCTGACACGGTTAAGCACACCTTCACGAATTTCTCCAGCAAGGACATCAAGCAGCTCAATACTAAGTTTGCGGACATCCTGCGGACTATTAATTTTCTCTAAATACATAAATATATTTCCATTTATCTTATTTCAAAGGCAAAATTACAACAAACCCTACAAAAACAGGATAAACAAATTACATTAAAAAGTAAACATTCTACTCTTTCACACCTTTCAGGCAGTAAACATTAAGCCATTCAAGACACCCAAGTTGGTGTGATGAATGGCCATTACCCCACTGCTGAACAGCCATAAAAGCAAGCCTGACAGCAGCATATTTCACATCTTACGCCTCAAATTTCACATTCAACTTTCAGTTCATACGAGGCGTTACGGATTATTTCTCTCCGTCATTTTCAGGAGCCACATATTTGCCGTCAACCTTCAACGGCTCAACATGAAGCCCCACATGAGTATCTTCACCAAAATGCTCACGCAGTTTCTCTTCTATATCGCTTGCCCTTCTGTGGGCCTCATAAAGAGATATATCGCCCGGCATACGCAGGTGCATCTCTATCGCTATGTTGTTTCCTATACGCCTTGTGCGCAGGTTATGTATTCCGCTCACGCCGATTTCACTTTCGGCGATGCTCTTTATCTCTTTCTCCACATCATCAGAAAGACTCTTTTCCAGCAGTTCATCAGATGCCTGACGAATCAGTGTCAGGGCTGTCTTGATGATGAACAGACTCACTACAACAGCTGCTATCGGGTCAAGCACGGCCCAACGGGAGCCCAGGAATATGGCTCCGCCAATACCCAAAGCCGTACCTATTGACGAGAATGCATCGCTTCTGTGATGCCATGCATTAGCTATGACAGCCTGAGAGTCGACAGCCTTGCCTACCTTAACAGTAAAACGATAAACCCACTCTTTTAGAACCACGCTGAGCACAGCGGCAATGAATGCCACATATCCTGGCTGCTGAAGCGGCTCACCGTTAAGGGCCATTATGATTTTTTCCACTCCGCCATAGCAAATCATCACTCCCACAAAGAGCAAGGCCAGTCCGATGAGCGATGTTGCAAGAGTCTCATACTTGCCGTGTCCATAATCGTGGTCGCTGTCCTGCGGTTTGTTGCTCAGCTTGACAAACAGCAGAACGACAATATCCGTTATCAAGTCTGACAATGAATGGACAGCATCGGCAATCATGGCGGCCGAATGTCCAAGTATTCCGAACACAAACTTCAGCACGACAAGAACAATGTTGACCACGCTTCCTAGCACAGTCACCTTGTAGATTTTCTTTTCACGCGTTTTCTTATCCATCATTTTTACCTGTAAACCAATATTTATAAAAACCGATAATTATTTTATCCTCAATATAAAGTTGACGCTTCCGCCGCCAGACTTTTGTCTGGCAGCAGAAACGTCACATAATATCATATATGCTGCAATCTCTTCATACACACCATAACATGCAGCCCGGCTTATTGCCGCTCCTCATGTTCTTTCTTGCCAAACTCCGGATCGATGTCGACAAATGCCGCGACAAGGAATGTGATGATACAAAGAATGACAACTATGATGAAGAACCACAGATAGCCCACAAGCTCCTGAAGATATCCTGCCACAAGTCCGGGCAGCATCATCGACAGCGCCATCAGCGCCGTACACAGTGCATAGTGAGACGTCTTATATTCACCCTGACTATAATAAATAAGGTAGAGCATGTAAGCCGTAAAGCCGAAGCCATAGCCAAACTGCTCAATAAACACGCACACGTTGATAATAATGAAACTGTCGGGCATGGCGTAACTCAGATAAACATAGACAAGGTCAGGCAGCGTTATGGCGCACACCATGGGCCACAGCCACTTCTTCAGTCCGTCGCGTCCTGCAGCCATTCCGCCCAGAATTCCTCCGAGCGTAAGTCCTATTATGCCAACCGTGCCCTGCACAAAGCCATACTCCTGAGGTGAAAGTCCCAGTCCGCCATTGCTTCCGCTGTCGATAAGAAACAGCGAAGAAACCTTCGCAAGCAGTCCTTCGGGCATACGGTAAAAGAGCATGAACAGGAAAGCTATAAGCACCTGTTTTGCCGGCATCTTGGTGAAAAACGTCTTTACAGACAACACCAGCTTTGTCCACACCTCACGTGCACCGGCATTGCGCAGTCCGCGGTCTGACACAGGACACGGCAACACCAGGCTGTGCCACAGCCACAAGGCTATGAACAAGCCCGTAACGCCATAGAACATAAGGCTCCACGAATACTTTATGCTGTTGCGGAAAAGCACCTGCAAGTTGCCTGCAATCATCACAAGGACGCCCTGTCCGAATATTGTCGCAAACCTGTAGAACGTACTTCTGATACCTACAAACCAGGCCTGTTTATGCTGGTCCATGCCGAGCATATAGAAGCCGTCGGCTGCTATGTCGTGCGTGGCACTGCTGAACGCCATCACCCAAAAGAAGAACAGCGTGCCCTGAAGCCAGAAACTGGTGGGAATGGTGAACGCCACGCCTCCAAAAGCCGCACCGATGAGCAGCTGCATGGTGATTATCCACCAGCGCTTGGTCTTGACAATATCTACAAACGGACTCCAAAGCGGCTTTATTACCCAGGGCAGATACAGCCACGAGGTGCAGAACGTAATCTCTGCGTTTGTCAGTCCGAGCTGCTTATACAGGATAAGCGAAATCGTCATCACGGCCACATAAGGCAATCCCTCGGCAAAATATAGTGTAGGAACCCAGCTCCAGGGGTTCCTGCTCAACTTCTTACCAGAATTCATTTTCTTGTTCAAAGTTTTATGTTAACCATATATTTTTCTTATTTCCGCACCGCGGTAGTAGTGCAGAAGTATCTCATCATACTTATATCCGCGCTCGCCCATCACGGCAGCACCGATCTGACAGAGGCCTACTCCGTGGCCCCAGCCTGCACCGGTAAGCACAAAGCGCTGCGGCACGCCGTTGCTGATGTCTGCCCTGTCAACGACAAACGCACTGCTGTAAAGATGGCTCTCGCTCAGCACGCGCCTTATTTCAAGCTCCTTGCCGATGGTGAACGAGCCCTTCGTGCCCACAATCTTCAGTTTCCATATACGTCCGCTCTTTCCGCGGGCAACAGGCTGCAGATCGACAATATCACCGAGATCCAGTTTCAACTTGGCAGCAATAAGTCCTGCCAGCTGCTCCTGTGTGTACTCCACCTTCCAGCGGTAGAAGTCGGCAGTCTCCTGATCATAGTCGTTGAGCACCTGCGACAGAATCTTCTTGTCGTGCGTGTTGCAGAAGGCTTCGCCGTTGCCTCTTATCCATGCCTCAGCCTCATCTTCATTCGTCAGGTCGGGCAGCACGGCTCCGCCTGAAGCATTGTCGCGCAGGGCCACCAGATATGGCTGCGGCGTGTCTTCCCAGCAATACTGATACTCCTCGGTTATGCCTCCGCAGCATTTGCTGAAACGGGCATCGCAGATGTCCTCACCCGACATCAGTATCTGTCCGCGAGTCTCGCTCACGGCCTGCTCCACATGCCTGTTCTTGGCTTTGGTTATGCCCTGATAGCGCTGACAATGGTCGTCGGCGCACACGTCGAATATGGTATGGTCGTCGCGGTCGTACCAGCGTATCAGCTCGTCGTCTTTCTTGATGAACGAGAAGAATCCGTTGCCTCCGCTGCTCTGACGCTTGCGGCGCTCCATCTGTGCCAGCAGCCAGCTGCGCGATATTACGGCATGAGCCTTGAGGAACTCAAGCGACGAAGTGGCCTTCATCTCGCTTGAGATGACGCTTATCAGATAGTTTTCCACGGGCAGGCGGTTGATGGCACAAATCTTGTCGGCCTCAACAACTATTTTCAGCGTACCCTGGAATGTCTGTGTCTCCTTACGTTCCCAATGGAAGTTTACTCCAATGGTTACGTCACTCAGCGAGAACGACGCGTCCTTGTCACAAGGCGTAAACGTAAGTTCACGGTAAAGATTGCCGTTCCACAGGATGCCTCCCTCAGAGAACGACACCTGCTGCGGTCCCGTGATAACCTCGCCCTTTGCCATATACTCGCCGTTGAGCGAGAAACAGATGCTCTCAGCGCTTACAATGCCTACATGCACCTCTGGCTCAACATGCTTGTAAAGCCTTGCGCCCGAAGCCTCGCCACAATGTGCCGATGCCTTTATCTTAGCCACGACCTCACACATTTCGTCATCCGTGATGGCCACCTCGCGCAATATGCCTTCGGCCTGTTCTGCCGTCAGCCGCTCAAAGTCTTCTCTTCGCGGCGTTATTATCAGTCCTGCCATATCGAGCGCGCCCGGACTGACAAGCATCTTGGCGTCGCCGTCTGCCGAATAGCAGTCGGGTCTGTGCTTGCGGCGCGGAAATACCACCGTCAGCCACTGGCCTGCAGACATCCAGCTCACTACATTCATCATCGGCTCTATGTCGCCGTCATGCATAGGCAAAGCATTGTACACACAGCGGAAGAGTCTCTCGTCTGCCTCGGCATTGCGGCTCCTTATCAGCAAGGCCGGACATGCCCAGCTGTTGATGACTGATATGTCGTTGTCGGCGTCGAGCGCATGCACCATCGTTATGTCGCGCACCAGTCTCGACCATGATGCCTGCAGGGGCACCTTGCCGCTCGTTCCAGCCTGGAAGTGCATGTGGTCTGGAGCAGAGGCTCCGCACTTCGGACCGTTATAGAACACCATAATGTCGGGATTCTGCGTCAGTATGGCGTGCATCTCTCCGTAATATTCGAGTATGTGCTGCGGCTGATGCTTCACTGCCGGCAGCGTGAAGTGTACGGGAAGTATGGGATATGGATTAACCAATATGTCGAAGTTGTCGTCAAAGCGCTTTATCTGCTGCTCCTGCGGACGGTTCTCCTTGCACAGGAAGCATGGGCGCTTGCTTATCGAGGCCTTGTCTATCGAAGCTCCGGTTGACACCATGCGGGCAGGGTTAAACTGTGCCACTAGGGGCATGCCGCCGTCGCTAAGGTCGCGTGTGAGCACCTCCTGCAGGTCTCTGAAGTTGTGGCGTGCCAGGCTCCACGTCTCTATCTGTCTGTTGAAGAAGCGATAGAGCGAACTGTCTGCCATCATGTCTGCCTTGCCGGCTGTCATCTGCTGACGTGCCAACAGCTCCATGGTGCGCAGGCGGTCTTTATACAGGTTGTTGGCGTTGACCTTGTCTACGGTCAGCGCTGCGTCGCTGTTGCCGCCCCAACGGCGGCACAGATACAGTTCGGTGAATATTCTGCCTATCTTATAGCGCCTGCTGAAGGCCAGTCCGGCAGCATAGTCTTCGCCGTAGCTTGTGTTCGGGAAGCGTATCTGCCTGAGCAGCGGCGTGAAGAACGCGCGCGGCGCTCCCAGTCCGTTGATGCGCAGGGCGTTGTTGCATCCGTTGTCGTCGGTCCATTCTGCATGACTTATAAGTCCCGGCGGCAGCGTGTTAAGGTCGAAGTCGCACATACGGTAGCTGCCTACAATCATGGCGGCACGCTGCCTGTAGAACTCGTCGACAATAGTCTGCAGCGTGTTTTCCGACGAATAGAGGTCGTCGCTGTCGAGCTGTACGGCAAAGCGTCCGCACCGCTCGTCGTCTATGGCAAGGTTCCAGCATCCGCCAATGCCAAGGTCTGTGCGCTGCGGCACTATGTGTATCAGAGGAGCACGCCCGTCGCTCTTCGCGGCATACTGCTCCAGCAGCCTCGTAGTGTTGTCGGTCGAATGGTTGTCAACGACGATGACGTTGAACGGAAAACTTGCTTTCTGCGACAGCGCGCTGTCAACGGCATCGCATATTGTCTTTTCACGGTTGCGCACGGGTATCACCACAGACGCCTCGTATTCGAAGTCCTGCTCGTTGAAGTCGGGCTCACGATAGAGCGATGTGTCGATTAGGGCGCCAACGGCCTTCAGGTGTGCCGTAACGGCCTGCTCCATCTCTATCTGCACCTCACGGTTGGCAGGGTTGACATAGTCAAACTGCTTGACGCCGCTGGCCCTGAGGTCTCTCTCCTCTTCTGTGTACAGCAGCTCGTTGATATGGAACAGGCGTCCGCAGCGGCTGAGATAGAGCCACAGCTCATACCATCCTGCAAATCTGTATGCCGACTCTTCTACGTCGCGCGCAAACCTGTTGAGCAGCGTGCCTTTGATCATAACCACGCTGCCGAAGTCGAAGTCGTCGCGCAGACTGCCTTCCTGCCAGTCTATCACGGGGTGTGGCTTTGGTTCGCCGTTCTCTACCGATATGCGGTCGCTGTACACCATCGACGCGTCGGTCTCGGCTGCCACACGCATCATGCGCTGTATTGAATACTGCCCAAGACTTACGGGCACGGTCTTCAGGAATACCAGTGCATAGTCGGCCATGCAGCTCTCGGCTATGGCGTGCATTGCCGATGACGACAGCAGGCCGTCGACGGCAATAAACGAGCAGTTTTCGGGCACGGGTGTGCTCATAGCCATATCTTGTGTAACCATCAGGTTTATATGCCGTATCATGCGGCTGCCTTTAAGCTGACGCAGGGTGTTGGCCACCGCACTGATGTCAGCGCAAGGCAAGAAGCAGTCTATTGTTCCTCTCATTTCTGTTTTTTCATAAATTGTTACACCGCGCCTGCCGCTCCATGCCGCCACACGCGGAGGCACGCAACAAAGCCACGGCGACTCGTAATTATATTGACATGCAAAAGTACACAAAAATCCTGACAACTCGGTTGCATTTAACCGAAAATAGACATGGCACAAAATCAAAATCAGCAAAAAAGATTACGGCAATATCCACCAACACGTTTTCACCTTACGCAACAATGCCTCATGACTTGCCCCTGCGTCCGTTTCAACGGATAACGGCAAGAATATTGCATCTCACGAAATTCCACGCTACTTTATTTACTTTCATTAACATTACACACATTTTAGCATCAATAATTTTAACTTTTCATTTTTCATGTTTTAGCAAAATACACCTGCCCCAAACAGCCCTAACAGCACAACTTCAGGCATATCAGCATGCAGTCTGTGGTCTTTCGTATTGCAAAAGGTATGCTCTTGCAGCACGAAAGACCGCCTTTTACATAGCCGCTTGATACCTATTGATGCCCAAAACCGCCTTAATCAGAGGCTAAAAGGACACAAAATGGATACAAAAGAAGCCTTAAAAACACTGCCGCACAAGCTATCCCAAGCATCAATTTCACGTACCTATCTGACTGTCAGCATCTTGCAAATAACGGCATAAAACGGGCATTTCTCGCCGGAAACTTTACTCAGTTTATGAATAATGCTACTTTTAAACTTTTTAAGTTAAACAGAACCGCGTCGATTTAACCTACATTAACCATAAAACATTACACCATCAAACCCTATATATACACTGCCAACCACAGGCATTACACTCAAAACCCAGCCGCGCTCTTCGCGTTTCCGCATGCCAAAGGCCTGCATAATGCCGGCACGCAACGATATGGCAACACATTTATAATAAAGAAAAAACATTAAACATCCCGATTATCTCACTTTTTTTAGCTAACTTTGTCGGCCGTAAACAAAGAATTTTTGAGATGGAACAAAGCACTACACCGTTATTGGGATTAACACTTAACGAACTTAAAGATGTTGCCAAAGCCATGGGCATGCCGGCTTTTGCAGGGGCTCAGATGGCTAAATGGCTATATACTCAGCACGTAAGCTCAATCGACGACATGCTGAACATCTCGAAAGCTAACCGCGAAAAGCTGAAACAGCACTACCGCATAGGATGCCTGCCGCCGGCCGACTGCCAGAAGTCTGTTGACGGAACGATAAAATATCTGTTCCCGACGGAGAGCGGTAAGTTTGTCGAGACGGTTTACATACCCGACAAAGACCGCGCCACGCTTTGCGTGTCGTCGCAGGTGGGATGCAAGATGAACTGCCTGTTCTGCCAGACCGGCAAGCAGGGCTTTGAGGGCAGCCTCACAGCCACCGACATACTTAATCAGATATACTCGCTGCCCGAGCGCGACAAGCTGACAAACATCGTGTTTATGGGCCAGGGAGAGCCTATGGACAACCTTGACAACGTGCTCAGGGCTACAGAGATTCTCACAGCCGACTACGGCTACGCATGGAGCCCCAAGCGTATCACGGTGAGCAGCGTAGGCGTAAAAAACAAGCTGAAGAGGTTTATCGAGGAGAGCGAATGTCATGTGGCAATAAGCCTCCACTCGCCTGTCCACGAGCAGCGCGCAATGCTCATGCCTGCCGAAAAGGGTATGCCTATTGCAGATGTCGTTGAACTGCTGCGCAACTACGACTTCAGCCATCAGCGCCGCCTGTCGTTCGAATATATCGTCTTCGGCGGACTCAACGACTCTATGGTGTTCGCCAAGGAGATAATCCGACTGCTCAGGGGGCTCGACTGCCGCATCAACCTCATAAGATTCCATCAGATACCAGGCGTTGACCTCCACGGAGCCGACGACGCCACAATGGAGAAGCTGCGCGACTATCTTACGTCTCACGGCGTGTTCACAACAATAAGGGCAAGTCGCGGACAGGACATCTATGCTGCCTGCGGACTGCTAAGCACGGCAAGGAAGGAGAGTCAGGATAAGTGACAAAGTGTCTGCGGCTATTGCTTCTGACGGTCATCGTGGCCTTATGCTCATGCAGCGGCGGCCCGCAGTCGCTGTTGCCAAAGAGCGGCGGACGGCCTTACGAAGTTCTGCTCGTGGCTTCCGACAGGCGTTGCGCAGCCGTAGTAGACAGCGTCCTGACGCAGGACATGCCTTCGCTGCCACAGCGCGAGCCGATGTTCGACGTGTCGCTGATAGACACCACACGCTTTAACCAGACCACACGGCTGGCGCGCTGCATAGTAATAGTAACCGTCAATCCGGCGGTGTTCACGTCGACACGCATAAGATACGAGAAAAACGTATGGGCAAGACCGCAGCTCGTGGTATATGTCAACACGCCGTCGGCATCACAGCTCAGCCAATATATGGCAAAGGCTGGCCACAGGCTCACAAGTCTGCTGACAAGGGCAGAAATAAACACGGCAATATCAACGCTGCGCGCCGGAAGCAACCGCAAGGCCGAAAGCAGCATAAGGAGTATGTTCGGATGGGACATGCGCATACCTGCCGAAATGAAGGCGGGCAAGACGGGACGCAACTTTATATGGCTTTCGGACAACAGGCCCGACCGCATGCGCAACATCTGCGTCTACTCATACGGCGGCACCACTCTCGACGCACACCGTGCCCTGGCTGCGCGCGACAGCGTCATGGGCCTCAACATACCGGGCGAACTCGACGGCATGTATATGCAGACAACTCCCGGAAGCGTGACGGCAGGACTGGCAACAGAAGACGGACGCACCGTGATGATAAGCCGCGGACTATGGGAGATGCGCAACGATGCCATGGGCGGACCGTTCGTGTCGCTCTCTACAGTAGACTCAGTCAACAGCCGTGTAATAGTAGCAGAGGCTTTTGTCTATGCGCCTGGCACCAACAAGCGCAACCTGATAAGGAGTGCCGAGGCTGCACTATACACTCTAGGCAGGCACGCCGCCAACGGCAGTAACAGCAAAGGCAGCCGGCAGACCGACTGACATAAGGTTAAGAAAGAAACAGATATAACAAACATATACGAATATGGAAAACAGAAAACTACGCGTTGCCATAACGCACGGAGATACTAACGGCATAGGGTATGAAATAATATTCAAGACATTCTCTGAACCGGCCATGCTTGAATTATGCACACCTATCATCTACGGCTCACCTAAGGTGGCAGCCTATCACCGCAATGCTCTCGGCATTCAGGGCAACTTCACCATAATCAACTCGGCTGCCGAAGCCCACAACAACAAGGTGAATCTGCTCACCACTTTCGACCAGGAGATAAAGGTTGACCTTGGCAATCCGTCTAAAGAGGCAGGCATGGCATCGCTCGCAGCTCTCGAAAAGGCAATGGCCGACTACAAGGAGGGACTGTTCGACGTGCTCGTAACGGCACCTATCAACAAGAACAACATACAGAGCGACGACTTCCATTTCTGCGGCCACACCGAATATATCGAGGAGCGTGCAGGCAATGGCGACAAGGCTCTCATGATATTGCTCAACGACATGCTGCGCGTGGCTCTCGTAACCACACACCTGCCCATCAGAGACGTTGCTGCGGCTATAACCAAAGAGAGCATCATAGAGAAGGCTACGATATTCCACAATTCGCTGAAACGCGACTTCCGCATCTCTAACCCGCGAATCGCCGTGCTGGCGCTCAATCCTCATGCAGGCGACGACGGACTGCTGGGACGCGAGGAGCAGGAGGTTATCATACCGGCCATCAAGGAGCTGTCTGACAACGGCATACGTGCCTTCGGACCATACGCAGCCGACGGTTTCTTCGGACATGAGAGCTACACAGCATTCGACGGCGTACTGGCAATGTATCACGACCAGGGCCTGGCTCCGTTCAAGTGTCTCGACCTCGGCAACGGCGTAAACTTCACAGCCGGACTGCCTATCGTGCGCACATCGCCCGACCACGGCACGGCATACGACATCGCAGGCAAGAACATGGCAGACGAAAGCTCTTTCAGAAATGCCATATATCTCGCACTCGACGTCTTCCGCAACCGCATCGAATACGACGAGCCTTTCAACAATCCGCTGAAGAAGCTCTATCACGAGAAGCGTGACGACAGCGAGAAGGCACGGTTCTCTATAAACAAGTTTAAGGAACAGGACAACAGCGGCGACGACAAGAACGCCAAAGATGAATAACTTCAGGTGAGACATCTTGATTCGGCATGGCTGGCAGCTTGACTTTAGCGCAGAGCATGGACACTGACAAACAGATGACCAGCCCCGAAAGTCTGCAAAAATAAGTCATAAAGGCGACGGCATCGCCTTTATGACGACAGAAAGACAGGCTGCAAACGCAAGGACAGGCATCCGACTGCGCTCCGGCATGGCCGTGCTTAACATAAACTCACTTATAATAAACCGCATCGTCTGATTACACAGTGCGATGAAATGCCTGGCGGGCAATATAAAAGATTAAATATGAAAAAGAAATATCAGAACGCATTTTTTGTGTTCGGAATAGTTGTGCTCATCATCATGATAACACAACTCAACTTCAAACAGGTATGGGACGGCCTTCAGCATGCCGGCTACTGGTTTTTCGCCGTTGTGGCCTTATGGGCCTTTCTGTATATATTCAATACCGCCACATGGTATATTATAATAAGGAGCGGCTCTGACGAGAAGCCCAAGATTAACTTCTGGTGGCTCTACAAGATTACCGTTTCGGGCTTTGCCCTCAACTACGCCACGCCCGGCGGACTCATGGGCGGCGAGCCTTACCGCGTGATGTCCTTGTCGCCTAAGATAGGCACAGAGCGTGCCTCGTCGTCGGTCATACTTTATGCCATGACCCACATATTCAGCCATTTTCTGTTCTGGCTGCTCTCCATCCTGCTCTTTCTGCTCACCGAGAAGGCAAACTTCGTAACGGGCATTGTCCTTGCGCTCTCAGGCGCATTCTGCATCCTCGGCGTATGGTTCTTCATCAAAGGCTATCAGAAGGGCATGGCCGTAAGGATAATGAACCTGATAAAGCACATCCCGGGCATAAAGAAACGCTCGCGCAACTTTATCGACAAGCATAAGGAACAGCTCGACACCATCGACCGCCAGATAGCAGCACTTCACCGTCAGAACAAGAAGTCGTTTGTCTCTGCCGTAATGCTAGAGCTTGTCTGCCGCTTTCTTTCTGCATTCGAGATTCTTTTTGTCCTGCGTGTCCTCACACCGGATGTCAGCTTTGCCCCATGCGTGCTTATCCTGGCCTTCACCAGTCTTTTCGCCAACCTTCTGTTCTTCATTCCCCTTCAGCTCGGCGGCCGTGAGGGCGGCTTCATCATGTCTACCGCCAGTCTCGCCATGTCTGCCAGCGCCGGCATCTTCGTAGCCCTTATAGTGCGCATCCGCGAGCTCATCTGGACCGCAATAGGACTGCTTTTAATAAAGCTCGAGAAGAAGAACACAGGAGAAGCCGTAAGCGAGAAAATCAAGCAACAATAGCCCGGCTTTTTAAGTGAAAAACGAAAAGTGAAGAGCGAAAAAATAAGTTCGACGTTAGTCAATCCAAATGCCAAGTATTGATAATACCTACAAAGCATATGAAATTCCTAACAGGACTTTGCATATGTTTTTCACTTCTTAATGTTTATTTTCGTAAGAATTGTTGTTATAACATTTAATTTTATTTAAAAAAGCTCATTGTACGATTTATATTATTGCTTTTATTATCAAGATAAAGCACAAAATGCTATCTTTGCCAAAGGAACAAATATTTATATCAAGTTAAATAATGGGACAGAAAATGCAACATTCAGATAAGCCTAGTATGGGAAATGTAAAACATTCCCCTAAAGATAAGTTTGTGCTTAATGACGTCTCAAAAGAAGAATTAGAAAAAAGAAGAATACCGATATATTCTTATCTTTTATAATGCTGGAAAGCGCTTATCCGTTTCTATTTATAATGAATTTAAAAGATGAAGCAAACCAAGATGGTTTGCTTCAAGTAAAACTTTATAGATTCAAATCGACAAAATCAAAAATCACTTACATTGTTAGAGTCGAAAAATATATGTACAATATATACGCTGTAAAGTTTTATCTTAAAAAGTATAAAGACAGCAAAAACAAATACCGTATAGCAACAAACACTTTTGAGCCAAGAAGAATAATAAATACATGTATAAATATTATGCTTTCAATTTATAAAGAAGACACAATGGCTTCTTTTGGCTTTATCGGAGCTAATGGTTTAAATGAGAATAGCACAAATTGCACGAAAAGATATAGAGTGTATTCCAAAATAATGGCTACATACTTTAGCAGTGAGAGATTCTATCACAAAGAAAACAAGGAGAAAAGTGCTTATATGCTTATCAACAAGAAGTCTCTACATAAAGATGAAAATCTTATATCTAAAATAGAATCATTTTTCATGGAACAATATGATTACTTTGATTAAGCTTCATGAGATGAGGTATATAAAGCATGAAAAATTGTCTATTGGATTTTTACTTTTCACTTAACTTTCGTAAGGCATTGTTTAATTAGCTAACGCTGAAGTTATGATGTAATGCCACATAGGAAGTAATCAGATTGCAAATCTTTATACTTTATTCCGGCGGAGCACAGATCCGCCGGCACAATAGCAACGTAGTGCGTGCGCTTCGTCGATTATTGTCAATTGTATCACATTGAATAGAATCAACAATGCAACTGGTATAAGGCGATGTCAAATAGGAAGTAATCAGATTGAAAATCTTTATACTCAATTCCGGCGGAGCGCAGATCCGCCGGCACAATAGCAACGTAGTGCGTGTACTTCATCGATTATTGTCAATTGTATTACATTGAAAAGAATCAACAAGGCATTTGACTTCGGTAGTTAGAGGAGTTAAAGAAGGTATAGGAGTTAAAATCATATGCTTTGTGGATTCTTATCATAACTTCATAATCACTACGTTTGCTAATGTTCCGGCGGATCTGCAATTGTCGTGCAAGTGAGAGCAGAAGCAAATTATATTTGGTTATACCGAGCGCAGCCGACAATCAATAGAATTAATCCGCCGGAATTAAATATAAGAACCGAAGGTCAGCGTAGCTAATTTCCTGATCCGCTAAAAAGAATCAACAATACAATTGGATTTTTCACTCTTAACTCTTCACTTAGAAAATACTACTTTAACTCCAAACGATAACATCCACAGGACATTTGGATTTTTCATTTTTAATTTTTGTTGCGCTTTTGTGCCTGCTCTTCACTTCCGTCAGGCATTGTTTAATTTTCGTAAAGTCGGATGGAGCCTCCCCACGGGGGAGGTTTGGAGGGGCTTCTTCACTCCAACTACCGACAATCCCCCTCAAAGCACGTGATATAACTAAAATTACATTAAAAATGCAATGCATCGGTGTTATATAAAATAAATTATGTAACTTTGCAGAATAAATGAACACTTCTGAATTACAGAAAGTAAAACAGCGTTATAATATCGTCGGCAACTGCGACGGATTAAACCGCGCCATCGATGTGGCCATGCAGGTCGCACCGACCGATCTCTCTGTACTCATCATCGGCGAAAGCGGTGTGGGTAAAGAGATTATTCCACGTATAATACACGACAACTCTCCGCGACGCCGCGAGAAATATTTTGCCATCAACTGCGGATCTATCCCCGAAGGCACGATAGACAGCGAACTGTTCGGCCATGAGAAAGGCTCATTCACTGGCGCCATCGGCGAAAGCGAAGGCTACTTCGGCGTTGCCAACAAGGGCACAATATTCCTCGACGAGGTTGGCGAGCTGCCAATGGCCACACAGGCACGACTGCTCCGCGTTCTCGAAACAGGCGAATACATACGCGTGGGAGGACAGAAGATAATGAAGACAGACGTCAGAATTGTCGCTGCCACCAACGTCAACATGCGCAAGGCCATCAGCGAAGGCCGTTTCCGCGAAGATCTGTATTACAGGCTCAACACCATTCCAATACAGATTCCGCCGCTGCGCGACCGCGGCGAAGACATTCTTCTGCTGTTCCGCCTCTTTGCCATGCAGATGGCTGAGAAATATCACCTGCCCAAAATAACCCTCTCTGACGAGGCCAAATATATAATGCTTAAATATAAGTGGCCCGGCAACGTAAGACAACTGAAGAACATCACAGAACAGATGTCAGTGTTAAGTCAGGAACGCGAAATAAGCGGCGAGGCAATACACAAGTTCATCCCTGAAGACGCCGAGAGCACACAGCTGGCAACAATAAGCTCGCCAGGAAGCCACTCTTACGAGAGCGAACGCGAGATTTTATATAAGATTCTTTACGAGCTACGCGGCAACGTAAGCGACCTGCGCCGCGACATGAACAGTCTGCGCAAACAGCTCGACGCAGCACGCAGCGCCACGGTAGACACGTCAGCCTCTAACCTGCCGTCTATCATTACAGACCAGCCGTCGGCAACCATCAGCTCACCCGCACGCACAGCGGCACCGACCGTACAAGACGCCGTGGCTGAAGAAATATCAGAGCCCGAAAGTCTTAATCTTGAAGACATAGGACGTCAGATGGTTGAAAAGGCTCTCGAACGCAATGGCGGCAACCGCAAGAAGGCGGCTCAGGAACTTGGCATTTCCGACAGAACATTATACCGAAGAATAAAGCAGTACGGACTGGAGAAATAATGTCCTACGGCCAACGATATGACAAGAAGCTCATATTAAGCAACAAACATTTACAAAGCGGCAACAAACAACTTATGCGAATCAATCATATAAAGACAGCACTATTAACCGTCATGATGCTCCTGCTGGTGTCATGCAGCGTGTCATATAAGTTCAACGGAGCAAGTATCGACTACACCAAGACCAAGACAATACAGATAGCCGACTTCCCCATCCGCTCAAGCTACGTATGGGCTCCTATGGCCAGCATCTTCAACAACCAGCTTAAGGACGTGTTCGCCAACCACACACGCCTCATTCAGGTAAAGCGCAACGGCGACATGAAGATTGAAGGCGAGATAACGCAATATTCGCAGCGCAACAAGGCCGTAACGGCTGAAGGTACATCGGCACAGGCAGAGCTGTCGATGACGGTGAACGTAAGGTTTACCAACAATGCCAACCACAGCGAGGACTTCGAAAAGCAGTTCACTGCCACGTCTACATTCGAGACTACACAGTCGCTAAACTCTGTTCAGGAAGAACTCGTAACACAGATGGTTGAAGACATCACAGATCAGATATTCAACGCAACAGTAGCAAACTGGTAACAAGCAGACCATATGAACATAGACCTCGAGCAGCTAATAAGGCATCCGGAACAGATGGACAAGGAAACGCTCTACGACTTGCGTTCCCTCCTTGCTCTGTATCCCTATTACCAGCCGGCCCGTTTGCTGTTACTGCAAAACCTGTATCTTCTTCACGACCCTTCGTTCGACGAGGAGCTGCGCCGCTCTGCCGTCTACATCACCGACCGCAAGGTGGTGTTCAATCTCGTGGAGGCAGCTCACTACAAGCTGCGTACCACACAGCAGGAGAAAAAGACTGAGAAAGACAATAAGAAAGAGACAGAAGGCGGCAACAGAACCATATCGCTCATAGAGCAGTTCCTCGACACCATACCCGAAGACAAGAAGGAAGAGGAAAACAAGGAGCGCAAAAAGAAGCGCAAGCCAACACCCGCCGACGCTGCCATCGACTATGTGGCCTATCTGCTTGATACTGAAGGCGACACAGACGACACACAGCAGCCCGTCATGAAGGGACAAGACCTCATAGACAACTTCATCAACAACGAGAACGGAAAAATAGAACTAAAGGACGAACCCGAGTATGTGCCTGAAATAGAGGACAACGACAAAAAAGAGGGCGACGAGAACTATTTTACCGAGACTTTGGCGCAAATTTACATAAAACAAGGCCGATATTCAAAGGCATTGGAAATTATTAAGCGTTTAAATTTGAATTATCCAAAAAAAAATGCTTACTTTGCAGACCAAATCCGATTTTTGGAAAAACTGATAATAAATAATAAATATAAATAAAAGAAAATGTATACATTATTCGTAATCTTAATCGTGCTGGCAGCACTGCTCATGATAGGCATCGTGCTGATCCAGGAGTCTAAAGGAGGAGGACTTGCGTCAAACTTCTCATCATCAAACCAGATCATGGGTGTGCGCAAGACCACTGATTTCATTGAGAAAACAACATGGGGACTTGCAATAGCCATGGTTGTTCTCAGCGTTGTATGCGCTTATGTTGCTCCTAAGGCAACAACATCTGAGAGTGTTATCGAGAAGGCTGCAACAGAACAGCAGCAGACTAACCCGACAAACCTTCCCGGATTTGGCGCTAGCCAGACACAGAAGGCAGCTCCGGCTAAGGCTGGTAACAATGCTCAGAAAGCTGACCAAAAAGCAGCTCCTGCAGCGCCTCAGGCTCCTAAAACACCGGCAAATTAAACAAAAAGCAAAAAAAATACGGGATTTATTTGGTAGTTTAAAATAAATCCCGTACCTTTGCACTCGCTTTAAGACATTAAGCAACTAACACGGTGGATGTAGTTCAGTTGGTTAGAGCGTCAGATTGTGGTTCTGAATGTCGTGGGTTCGAGCCCCACCCTCCACCCAAGCGGAATTCTTAAAAAGAGTTCCGCTTTTTGTTTTTAATGGCCGACAGACGGCAAGGCGACATACAATGTTATGGAAGTTCCACATTTCTGTAATCAACTACGGCTTTATAATTTTCATTATCAATGAAACATTACCTACTCATAATTATTTTATCTGCAATAATCTCATCATGCAGTTCACACGACAGGCGTGTGTATATATGCACAGGCCCATACTCACGGGCATATCATAAAACGAGCAACTGCAGAGGCCTTGGCAACTGCAGCAGAGACATAAAAGAACTTACAGAAAACGAAGCAATAGACCTGGGACGCCATAAATGCAAATTTTGTTATTAGTTACACAGATTATATTGATTAATACGAAATTATGCGAATAACAAAAATATAAGATATGAAACAGGTAGGAAACATGAAACTCTACTCCTTAGAGGAAGTGAAAGACGAACTTATAGGCAAGATTGGAACTCCGGAAAGAGACGAGCACGAGTGAAAAGCAGAAGATGCTTTGCACGCCTACCGAATTTGAGAGGCTATAAAAAACGTATGACTTAAACAGAACCTCACACAGGAGGGTTTAGGAGAACGTATAGGAGTGCTAAAGGCTCAAATATCACGTATGGAACGATGAATTTGTTCGCTTTTTCTTGACACGGCCAGCTATGCCTGCAAAATATATAACAAATATACACTCAATATAAAACAAAAATCCAAACCGAATCATAATACATGACATGGGTAAAAACGGCAATATCTGAAATTGCAATCGCAGGATACATCAAACTTAATTAAATACAGAAATATTATGAGAAGAATATTTTTTATCTTGTGCCTGATTATTATTTGCATATCAGCCAAGGCACAATATTCATCAGTAAATTCTTTTATCAGAAAAGAAATCGTTTCTTATACAAAAGACCAAAAGGGATTCTATGTAAAAGAAACCGACAGAATGGTTGATATCGTTACAGACATCACTGAAAATTATGCTTACGACAAAAAGGCCCAGAATCTTTATGTCCTCACAGATAACAGCAATGTTGTAGTAACCTTGACAAAAGACTACGCCAAAATTATTAAAAGAAACAAGGACATCCCACACCTGTCAGGTGAAGCGCTTGATAACGAAATCGAGAAGCGCAACAAACTATTATACGATAAATTCACAGCCTTAAACAATAAAAGGGAGCAACAGATTACAGATTCTATTAACAAAGCCTTCCAAGACTCTATCGATGAAGTTAATAGACGCAATGCAATAATAGCAGCTCAGAAGAAAGCACGCGAAGATTACATCAGCAGCCATCAAAGCCATGAAGTTCCTTTAGGACAAAATTCCATAAGATGTGATATATGCGATAATAATATTAATACAGATGATGTTGTTTATACCATTGGCATCAAAAACGACACAATTTATTATGCCACAATAAATACAGGAGATCTTGATCTTTCATACGTGGAGCTGCATGAGTCCAAAATACCAGAAGCACTTTATTCCGACCATAACTTTATGTATCATTACGAAGTTTACAAAGATAGTCTTACTGACGATTCCATCGACTATAAAAAATTTGTTTATATAGAAGGCTATAAATATTACGAAGACTATTTGGCACGATTAAAGAAAACCGCTCCATATGGCTACATCAACGAATGGAGTTGGAACGACGAATATTCTATGGTCACATTTAACATCCGCTATACCAATACGAATGCTAAGACCATTAAATATATTACTGTCTATTTCAAAATTACCAACGACGTTAACGATGTTCGTTGCACAGGTTATTTCAAAGGTACAGGCCCACTCAAAGAAGGCGAAACGGCATCATGGAACTGGGATAGTTCATCCTATTTCACTGCCGGCGACTCTTCCAATATGAGCATCACCAAAATCGTCTTGACATATATGAATGGCACAAAACAAGTGGTTTCAGGAAAATATCTGCGATTTAATTAGCCCGTATATATCATGCCATGTTCTATCAGATATGTTTTAAGCTCATATATGCCCATAAAATACAATAGTCATATAAATCTTAACGCTTTACAGCAAGTTTATCAGCCTCTCACACCTGCCTTGAAAGCCTGTGCCGTAAAGACAGGTATAGTTTATATATCTTATGCTGTGAAAAGTGAATTGGCATAATAGGCATGACAAAGAATAATATACAAAATGGCTTCAGTCCTCAACAGTATCTCGAAGTTTTAATCATTGTGCAATTAAGTTTCTCTTTAGAATCTGATTTTCCATACATGTAGCTTCTTTAATATGATATTTTCTCAATTTTACAAGCCAATAAAAAATAATACGCTAAATTTGCAATGTCATTTAAAATCTACAGACATAAGTGGTCTCTTTCCAAACACACTTTTTGAAACACTACCCTTACAACAGAATTCTGTTTCCATTTACACAAAATTTTAGACAATGTCATATGAGGAATAAACCATAACGTTAAGCTTTCGGATTTTACGCTTTTTATAGTATCATATATTACTATTTTCGTTTACTTCTTTTCTTTCTGTTCTTATAATCTTTTAACTCCAATAGACGAGATGGAATTTTGTCTAACAGATAATAGCAATCTGTGGTTTTGCTTACAATATTTTCAAACTCAAATGGAGATAGCTTAGATTTTAGTCCTAGTTTATACGAACCTCTCAATGACATATTCACATCTAAATGATTTTTTGGATGCAAAGCTCCATTACTACTTTTAGGATCATAATCATATCGTAAATAACATGGCTCATGTGCCCAAAAATATTCTAATAATTTATAAGCCTCAATATTCAATAAAGCATTCTCCTCATCTCTTGATTCATATACATCTATTATAGAATCACATTTTACATCATCAAGTATAGAAATTGCATTAGAAATAAGTTCATAAGTACAATTGATACCTGAAGTTGTATAAATAGAGTTTACTAAATTTGAATATTTATCAATCTCCACTTGACATGGATATTCAAAAGAATAAAACTTGTCTGTTGATAGATATACAAAAATTCTGCTTTGCTTATCAATAATCAACTTTAAATATGCTTGTGATGATAAAGATACTTTATCTATAGAGTCGCCATTATATAGAATTTTTTTTGTTATTTCAAGTAAAACTCTTGTATAATCTATATGCCGTTTCAACGTTTGTGAAAACTTTGCATTCTCATATGGCTCTATTTTACGCAAAATTATCTTCATTATCAATACTATTTAAAAATACTTCTATTAAATTCTTTAATTGAGCATCATTGTTTTTTATCGGTATATTAGCCAACGCCTTTCGAATAGTCTCTCTAGTATTCTGATTTGTAACATTTAATTCTTCAAATATTTTGGTAATTCTATCTTCCAATGACAATGCTTGTTTACCACATTTTATCCAAGCTTTTATCTTTGCCTTTTCTTGTTCTGTAGGTTCCATAACCACTATCTCCTTTTTCTGCATAATATGCTTTCCTCCAATCTTCATTTCTTCGGTAAATCCGTTATCTTTACAATTTGGTAAAATCAAATAGGAACGAATAAATGAACGAGTTAACATTGTATACATTGTGTTACGATAGCTTTCATCTTTAAGAATCTTTTTGGTTATACAAATCACAAAAGGATATTCCAAACCTTTTACATTATTTTTGTTGCTTATCAATAATTTTCCTTTTTCTGTTTTTTTAGATTCGTATGCAATATTGCAATTTATACCCAATACGCTTCCTATAGTTCGTTCTATATTATCAGCATATTGATAAATGTATTTGTCTGTATCTAAAAAAATAATAGCAATATCGTCGGGCTTAACAGTAGGGAATTCATGATATATACTTTTTATTAGTTTTATCGTACCTTGCATGAGATTATTAACACCTATAATTTTTAAGCTGTCAAAATTTGGATCAACATCCTCAAATCTTCTTAATGGTTCACGTGTTAATATATATTGTTTTCCATTAATTTTTACGTTATAACCACATTGTTCCCATTGGTCTTTGTCTAACCACCACAACTTTTCTTGTTCAAATAATCCCATACCTAAAGCTTGTGCAAACATTAACGTTTTTGGGTCTGTACGATAACATTTGCTCAATAAGAAATTTGGAGGAATAGTGTCTTTTTTCTTTTCTTCAAAAATCGTTTGAAATATATCACCAGCAATAAAACATTTCTTTTCTGTTACTAATTCACAGAGCCTAAAAAATGATTCCTTAAAGTCTTGGCTTTCATCTATAAACATATAGGTAAATGCATATCCGTAGTCATTGATTTTATTACGAACTTGTTCAATTGCTTTTTGACAAGCCAAATTAAAAGAACCACATTCTCGCAAACTATAAAAACTTATTTCATAAAAGCTGCAAATATACCTATATATACCTGAATGTTCATTTCCATAACTTCCCCATGCACTAACGCATAACAGCCTATTCCAATCTATTTGCTGTTCTACTTTCATAAAGTTGAAAAAATCAGGGATTCTTTCCTTTAACTTTCTAGATAAAATTTTATTAAAACATGTAAAGCCAAAAACCGCATTTTCATTTTTCACATACAAGTCTTTTAACTTATGCATCAATAGTTCTGTCTTACCTGTACCAGACAAACCTTGAATTGTGATTCTTTTGCTCTCTGCTTCCAATTCCTCATAAATAAAACGGGTTTGCTGCCCATCAAACAATTGAATCTTATGTTTGACCTTATCCAAAAGATTGTCAGGTTCCTCTGTCGTTATATTCTTAACATCATTAATACTGCCAATAAAAAGCGACATCAACAACTCCAAAGTTCTAAAATCATTTGCATCATTTATGATAATATTCTCGTTAAACCATTTTTCGATATTATCAATATCTTGTATCGAATAAGAACAAGTTAATCTATCTCGCCACTTTCTTGGACGTCCGATTTTCTCTTTATATCCATACTTGTCACTGACAGAGCCAATGTCTTCAATAATGTCTTCACACACATCCATGAATCCATCATTCATTTTGTTTGTTGTAACAAAGGTTATTTTCCTTTTAGAAGACAATAGTATCATTAAGGAATCGTCATTATATTGATATTTTCCATCAATAAGCGGACCAGATAACACATATACTTGCTGTTTGATTGTTTCAGCAATTTCTTGTACTTTTTCTAAAAAACTTTTATTTTTAGAAGATTGTGCTATGTTGCAATAAAAATAGTTACTATTCATAATTAACTGTTAATATTTTTCAGTTTATGACTTAATTAATTTATAAGAATCTATATATAAAAATATATATTTATCATATCTTATTATTAGTAGAGCATTAGTCCAACAATTATAAGTTCTTGTTTTTTATATACCAGCGAAATTTTACTCTTTTAAGCTATGCACAAAAATACGAACAATAATTGGTATACTCAACGATGACAAATTTACGAAATTATTTTTATGTAATATGACTTATATTATATTTTATTCAAAAATTAAAGCGTAAAAATGTAAAAAACGATTTTATTATCGCGATGATAATGTTATAATGCAATATCTGAATTAGATAAATTTATAAAGATTTCTTTTCTATAAAAGTAAAAAATGAACTCTGAATATAGGAAATTCATATGGTATAAGTTTTGAAGTGATAATTAGAAAATTACGTATTATTTTATATGCTCTTTAGTTTTCAATATTTCTACTATTTGACAGTAATATATTCTATATCCTAACGAAAGTTCTTATACCGTTAATAAATAAAAGAAACATCAGCTATATTAGTTTGATATAACAGAGGGTGACACATCTGGGAACACGTTAGCAAACTCTGCCCTGATTCCGTTCGGCAACAGTCCGCCTGCAAGGGAATTTTGGCATACAGGAACTGTACAATAAAAAGAAATTTATTGCGTTGCATAACACCATCAGGATTTGGTTAATAATCTGTCTCTGCGACAATGTCATTAAACCAAAAATAAATTTCAGAAATGAATAATGTATCCTGCAATAAAGCCGATGAAAGTTCTCGTTCACGCTCTGAAAGTCTTGATTTTTATTCACGAATGGCTTTTTACTATTGTGCCGGCGGATCTGTGCTCCGCCGGAATTGAGTATCAGGATTTTCAATCCGATTACTTCCTATTTGACTTCACCTTATATCTTTAATGCAAACTTAGCATTAGATTTTTCATTACTCACTTCGTAAGGCAGCGGTATTTTTAGCGGATCAGGAGATCCTTATATTTAATTCCGGCGGAGCGCAGATCCGCCGGTACATTAGTCTTGTTGATTATTATCGAAGATTAATTCTATTGATTGTCGGATGCGCTCGGCATAACCAAATATAATTTACTTATGCTCTCACTTGCAGGTTGAAGTAATTCATAATTGGATTAAACCGAACGACATTTCATAATTAGCTGCGCTGAACCACGTTTCATAATTAGCAAACACAGAAATGGATTTCATAATTGGATTAAGCAAAACCCCAAACCACGTTGCATAAGCACTACGTTTGGTAATGTGCCGGCGGATCTGCGCTCCGCCGGAATTGAGTATCAGGATCTCCTGATCCGATTACTTCCTATTTTGTTATTGCATCATTTATACTTCACTTTAATCAGCGGTACTTTTAGCAGATCAAAAATTAGCTGCGCTGACCTTCGGTTCTGATATCATATTCCGGCAGATTTTTCGCTGTGCTCAATAACTCGTGCAGATCAGCCGGCACAATAGCTTTGTTGGTTCTTTTCGCAAGCACTACGTTAGCATTTGGATTTTTCATTCTTCGTTCTTCACTTAGAAAAAGCTCCTTTAACTACCGAAACAGATGAATAATGACAAACGAAGTTCGACGTTAGTCAATTCAATGTTTTACTACAAGAAATAGGAAGTAATCGGATCATAGATCCTTATATTTAATTCCGGCGGAGCGCAGATCCGCCGGCACATTACCAAACGTAGTGATTATGAAGTTATGATAAGAATCAACAAGGCATTTGACTCTAACTACCAGCTCACCTTAGTGAGCGATAACTACTTTAACTCCTTTAACTCCCGCCTTGAAAGCACAGATCAGCCGGCACAATACCAAACGTAATGCGTGCGCTTCGTCGATTATTGTCAATTGTATTACATTGAAAAGAATCAACAATGCATATGACTCTAACTACTAGCTCACCTTAGTGAGCGATAACTCCTGTAACTACTTTAACTCCCGACTCGAAAGCACAGATCAGCCGGAACAATAGCAACGTAGTGCGTCTTACGAAAATGAAAAGTTAAAAGTGAAAAACGAAAAATCCAAATGTATTGTGATTTTCAGTCCGCCTTTTTGTTTCTATTGGCACTAAGCGCAAACGCAGTTCAGCGATGCTAATTATAAAACAAAAAATATATTTTATAATAAAGAAAATAGAGAATTGGGCATGTAAAGAATCCCAATTCTCTATTTTTATCTTATTGATGCTGCTCGCGAAGAAGGTCGTTGACGGTCTTTACGGGGTTGAATGTTGACAGAGGAACTTCTACGAACACGGTGTTCCAGTTGCTCATAGCACCATTCCACAAGCCCGGCAACTCGAGAGCCTTCAGCTCCTTGCCGTTCTTGCTCTTGCTGCTGATAAATCCTGTTGTCTTGTCAACATAGTCTGGCAGATTGAACGGCTCGCCCTTATAATTCTTAACGGCACAAACGAGGTCAACGGGATTGAAGTGTGTACCCTCAGTGAACATCTTCATGTATTCGGTGTTGCTCTTGTCAATCTGACTGCTCTCAAGTATCTGCAGACTGATGGTGCCGTCCTGATTGTAGGTAAGGAACGGACCTCCGCCCGGCTCGCCAACGTTCTTTACAACTCCGCAGACACGGATAGGACGGTTGAGCTTTGAGCGCAGATAGATAACGAGGTCGGCATCCTCAAGATTCTTGATGTCTGGCTTGCGGCAGCACAGATCGTTCTGAACGAAACGTATGATTTCTTCAATCTGTGAATTGCTATACTCACCGCTGTCGAGCAGGCGCAGATAGCTGAACACCTTCTCCTGCAACGTTACAAGAATTCCGGCAATGAGCTGCTTGTAGGTTACGGTGTCGTTTTTAAGACGGTCGGGCACAACGTTGTCGATGTTCTTTACAAAGATTACGTCGGCGTCGATGTCGTTAAGATTCTGGATGAGAGCACCATGACCTCCGGGACGGAACAACAGAGAACCGTCGGCATTGCGGAACGGAGTGTTGTCCGGATTGGCGGCAATAGTGTCGGTGCTGGGCTTCTGCTCAGAGAAAGAGATATTGTAGTTGATGCCGAACTTGGCAACATATTTGTCTTTCTTCTCAGCCACCTTCTTCTCAAACAGAGCCTTATGCTCATGGCTTACGGTGAAGTGAACGTTAGCCTCGCCTGCGCTTGACGCATATAATGCTCCCTCAACAAGATGCTCCTCGAGAGGAGTGCGCACGCCGTCTTCATATCTGTGGAAGAGCAGCAGGCCCTTAGGCAGCTGTCCGTAGTTAAGGCCCCTAGACTCGAGCATATTGGCAACAACAGCCTTGTAGTTGCCGGCAGCAACAAGGGCTGCGATGTCCTTGCCCTCATTCTTTACGCAAGCTGCGTTAAGCTCATCATAGAAAGCAAACTTCTCTATGTTGTCGAAGAATTTCTTTTCGAAGTCAGTACGCGGTTCGTCATAGTCAGCGCCGAGAAAAGCGAACATATCCTTGAACATACGGCTGGCAGCTCCACTGGCAGGAACAAACTTTACGATCTTCTTGCCTTCTGCCTTATAGGCTTCCCACTTTGCGATATAGTCGGCACGCTCACTGTCGGCAGGAGCAATGACGCCACGGCCTATGCCTGCTGCTGCCTCGAGCTTCAGGAAAGGAAAGCCTTTTTTAAACTCTTCGAGTTGGGTTGCTACTTGTTCTTCGGTTATGCCTTTTTCGGCAATCTGCTTTAAGTCTTCTGGTGATAACATAAGTATTATAATTTTATAAGGTTTCAGTAAATCAGTTACAAATATATAGTTTTTTTCTTAAAAAACATAACTTTAGATATTAAAAAGTTATTACTTATTGTCAGAAATGCCTTATTATTTAATTTATTTGAAAGAACATCCGAAAATATCAGGAAAAATGTGTAAGTTTGCATAACAATGTACTCCGGCAGACCATGAAAAGTTGCCGTGCAAAGGCATTATTAACCTGTAAGCATACACGCCGGCACGCATGCTGAAACATGGAAGACAAGCCAAAGCCGGACATTTAAACGATAGATTCATCAACGGCAGACGCCAACAGGCGGCAATGCCCTTAACATACAAGAAGGATATGGCTGAAAAACTGTTCTTTACCAAAAAAGAGAGAAACGACATTGTAAACATAATACGCGGACTGCGCGAGAACGCACACGGCATGCTGAAAAGAGAAGACGAGAAAAACATCTTCAGGCATCTGAAAACCGCTCTCGAAAACGACCTTATACAGCGCGATGTGTTTGGAATGAACCCCATACTGCTGAGTCTGCAGACCGCACAGATTGCCGTAAGCGAGATTGGACTGAAGCGCGACGGCGTGATGGCCATACTTCTATATACAAGCGTGGCTGAAAACGACAACTCGCTTGAGGAAATAGAAAAGAACTTCGGAAAAAACGTATCTACCATAATTCACGGACTCAGAAGCATACAGGAACTGTATAAGAAGAATCCGGTGATAGAGAGCGAAAACTTCAGAAACCTGCTGCTGTCGTTTGCCGAGGACATGAGGGTGATACTGATAATGATTGCCGACAGGGTGAACCTGATGAGGCAAATAAGGGACACCACAAACACAGAGGCAAAGATGAAGGTGAGCGAGGAAGCAAGCTATCTGTATGCCCCGCTGGCACACAAACTGGGACTGTATAAGCTGAAAAGCGAGCTGGAAGACCTGAGTCTGAAATATCTTGAGCACGACGCCTACTACATGATAAAGGCGAAACTCAACGAGACAAAGAAAAGCCGCGACGCTTATATAGAAAAGTTCATAACGCCTATAGATAAGAAGCTGAAAGAGGCCGGACTGAAGTTTCACATGAAGGGACGCACAAAGAGCATTCACAGCATCTGGCAGAAGATGAAGAAGCAGCAATGCGGCTTTGAAGGCATATATGACTTGTTTGCAATAAGAATAATACTCGACTCGCCGGCTGAACTGGAGAAGATGCAGTGCTGGCAGGTGTTCGCCATAATAACAAACATGTATCAGCCTAACCCGAAACGTATGCGCGACTGGCTGAGCGTGCCTAAGTCGAACGGATACGAGAGTCTGCACATAACCGTGCTCGGCCCTGAAAACAAATGGGTGGAGGTGCAGATACGCACAGAGCGCATGGACGAGGTGGCAGAAAGAGGACTGGCTGCCCACTGGAGATACAAGGGCGTGAAGGGCGAAAGCGGACTTGACGAATGGCTCAACAGCATCAGAACGGCGCTGGAGAACAAGGACGACCTGCAGGTGATAGACCAGTTTAAGATGGATCTTTATGAGGACGAGGTGTTTGTGTTTACGCCCAAAGGCGACCTTATGAAGTTTCCGAAAGGAGCCACCGTGCTCGACTTTGCCTACCGCATACACTCTAACATAGGCAACCACTGCACGGGAGCAAGGATAAACAACAAGGCGGTTACATTCAGATACATACTGAAAAACGGCGACCAGGTGGAAATTATGACGTCGAGCACGCAAAAGCCGAAACAGGACTGGGTGAACATCGTGAAGACAAGCCGCGCAAAGTCGAAGATAAGAATGGCCATAAAAGACCTTATGGTGAAAGACGGAGCGTATGCAAAGGAGATGTTTGAACGCAGACTGAAAAACCGAAAGATCGACTTTGACGAGAGTGCCGTGTCGCACCTGATAAAGAAACTGGGATATAAGGAGGCAAACGACTTCTACAAAGACATGGCTGACGGAAGCCTCGACGTGAACCAGACAATAGAAACGTATCAGCAGGTGCTGATGTTCGACAACAACACCGCACCAACGGCTCCGGCAAGAAGTGCGAAAGAGTTTAGCTTTGAGAACCCCAACGAGGAGATTGCCTACTCGAACGACGACGTGCTGGTGATTGACCAGAACCTCAAAGGCGTGGACTATACGCTGTCGAAATGCTGCCACCCGATATACGGCGACGACGTGTTCGGATTTGTAACCGTGAACGGCGGAATTAAGATTCACCGCACCGACTGCCCCAATGCACCCGAACTGAGAAAGCGATTCGGCTACAGAGTGGTTAAGGCGATGTGGAGCGGAAAGGGCAAATCGCAATACTCTATCACGCTGAAGATTATAGGAAACGACGACATAGGCATCGTGAACAACATAACGAGCATTATATCGAAAGAGGAGAACATCATGATGCGCAGCATAAACATTGACAGCAACGACGGACTGTTCCGCGGTAACCTCGTGGTAAACGTGGAGGACACATCGAAACTGGAACAGCTGATAAAGAAGCTGCGCAACGTGAAGGGCGTGAAACAGATTATAAGACTATAAGAAGAAAGAGGATGTGGCAGCGATGCCGCACACAATGAAGACATACAAAAGGCCATGATGCCTTGACCATAAAAAGGAAACGGACAAATGCACAGGCACAACAGCCGGCATTTGTCCGTTTTTATATAAACCTTTCTTTAACTTAAAACACAATAGGTTATTAGCCCGCACACAGCATTATCTGTTTTGTGCATTCATGCTTTCAGCCGTCTACTTGCTGAAGAATATGCGGAGCGATGACCTGTTTACGGTTAAAGAATCTGCTGCAGCATGTCTTTGTTCAGGAGCTTCATGGCGTCTTCCTTGCTTATCTTGCCGGTAACGTCGATAAGGGCACAATCCTCATCATCCGAAAAAGCGATGAAAAGTTCGGTAACATAGTCGCCCTCACACTTGCCGAATACCTTTATTGTGTCTGACTCGTCAACGAACGAAGCCATGGCTTCATAAGCTTCAGAGTCTATCTCTCCCACCCTGTCGTTGAATGTCTTTATCTGCTCGTCGGTGCCCTCAGACAGCAGGACGAGAGTGCCGCCGTCAAGATTAGACAAGAGAGCCTTGACATTTTCAGGCATGGCGGCAGCCTGCGCAGCAATAAGGTCCTTGCTGAGTGTTATGGCCTGCGCACCTGTAGACTTTGTGATCTCGTTGATTACCTCTTGTGTGCTTTTGGCAAAGCCGGCCATGCAGAACATTGCTGCCAGCGCCAGAATAAACAGCTTTTTCATAATAGTGTCGTTTTGTTGTTAATTATGTCATTTGTTTCTATTGTCAGAGACGTATGACAAGGCCGTCAGTGACATGAAAGATAAAGTTTTTCACACTTTTTATATTATACACACCTCATGTCAGATCAAGCCGTCAGGCATGACGTTGCCCTGACATAAGGCATAAACCCAAAATCAGCCTTCAGTATTTGGGGTAAAAGAACGACGGCTCCGATGGCATATCGTTGCATCATTGGAGCCGTCATACATAATGTTATATCGCAGTCAGCTGCGCTGTTATTGTCTGTTCTCCTTTATCTTCTGCACGTAAGCGTCGATAACGGCCACGGCAGTGATGTTGACAACATCGCGTACGCTGCACTCAAAGTCGGTGAAGTGTATAGGCTTGTTAAGACCCATCTGGATAGGACCGATAATCTCAGCGTCAGAATTCATTGCACGCAACAGCTTGTATGCGTTGTTGGCACTGCTGAGGTTAGGGAACACAAGCGTGTTGACATCCTTACCCTTAAGGCGCGAGAACGGATACTTAGCGTCGCGCAGCTTGTTGTCAAGAGCAAAGTTTACCTGCATCTCGCCGTCGATGGCCAGGTCAGGATAACGTGTCTGCATCTCCTCAACGGCAGCATGAACCTGAGCCGGACTGCCTATCTCGTCGGAACCGAAGTTTGAATAGCTTATCATGGCTATCCTCGGCTCTTCGTTGAAGAATCTTACGGTCATTGCGCTCAGACGTGCAATGTCTACGAGCACGTCCTTGTCGGGATGGCGGTTGATAAGCGTGTCGGCCATGTAGAACACACCCTTCTTGGAGTTGATGATATGCATCGTGCCGAAATGATTGTATCCGGGCTGTATGCCGATAACCTCCTTTGCCACCTTGATGGTGTTTGAATACTTGGTGTAAAGACCTGTGATGAAGGCGTCGGCCTCGCCGGTCTCAACCATCATCATACCGAAATAGTTGCGCTCAAACATCTTGTCGTTGGCTTCCTGGAATGTGTAGCCCTGGCGTTTGCGCTTCTCGGCAAGTATGCGTGCATAGCGCTCACGGCGGTCGTTCTGGTTGTCGTGGCGCAGATTTACTATCTCTATGCCGTCGAGATTAAGGTCGAGTTCCTTAGCAAGCTTCATTATGCGCTCGTCGTTGCCCAGCAGGATAGGCTGGCAGATGCCCTCGTTCCTGGCCTGTACGGCAGCCTTGAGCATCGTAGGGTGTATGCCTTCAGCAAAGACCACGCGCTGCGGGTGCTTGCGTGCTGTATCATAGAGCTTCTGCGTGAGCTTGGTTTCCTGTCCAAGCATCTCGCGCAGATGGTTCTTGTATTCGTCCCAGTCGGTTATCGTGGTGCGTGCCACCCCACTCTCTATGGCTGCCTTGGCAACGGCTGCCGACACTTCAGTGATGAGACGCGGGTCGACAGGTTTCGGAATGAAGTAAGACGGACCGAAAGTAAGGTTGTTTACCTGATATGCGTCGTTAACGACATCGGGCACAGGCTGCTTTGCCAGATTGGCAATAGCGTTGACGGCGGCAAGCTTCATCTCCTCGTTTATGGCAGAGGCATGAACGTCGAGAGCGCCTCTGAAGATATACGGGAAGCCGATAACGTTGTTAATCTGGTTAGGATAGTCAGAACGACCGGTAGACATGAGCACGTCGGGACGGCTGGCCATGGCTTCCTCATAAGAGATCTCGGGCACGGGATTAGCCAGGGCGAACACAATGGGCTGGTCGGCCATCGACCTTACCATGTCCTGAGTGAGCACGTTGCCCTTGGAAAGACCGACAAACACGTCGGCTCCCTTGACAGCCTCCTCGAGTGTATGCACGTCGCGGCGGTCGGTAGCAAAGAGCTTCTTCTGCTCCGTAAGGTTCTCACGGTCGCTGGTGATAACGCCCTTAGAGTCGAGCATCACGATGTTCTCGCGCTTTGCGCCGAGAGCCATATACAGCTTTGTGCATGATATGGCTGCCGCACCTGCTCCGTTGACAACAATCTTAACCTTTGATATGTCCTTGCCGTTCACCTCGAGAGCGTTCTTCAGTCCGGCGGCAGATATGATGGCCGTGCCGTGCTGGTCGTCGTGCATCACGGGGATGTCGAGCGTGCGCTTCAGTCGCTCTTCGATGTAGAAACATTCAGGAGCCTTTATGTCTTCAAGGTTGATGCCGCCGAACGTGGGGGCTATCTTCTCTACAGCCTCGCAGAACTTTTCGGGGTCTTTTTCGTCAACCTCAATGTCGAACACGTCGATGCCGCCATAAATCTTAAACAAGAGTCCCTTGCCCTCCATGACGGGCTTGCCGCTCATGGCTCCGATGTCGCCCAGACCGAGCACGGCGGTGCCGTTGCTTATCACGGCAACAAGATTGCCCTTGGCGGTGTATTTATATGCGTCATCGGGAGTTTTCTGTATCTCAAGGCACGGAAACGCAACGCCCGGCGAGTAGGCCAGACTAAGGTCGGTTTGCGTACTGTAGGGCTTTGTCGGTTTAACTTCTATTTTTCCGGGTTTCCCGTTCTTGTGATATGCAAGAGCGGCCTCTTTTGTTATGTTTACCATAGGCGTTTTCTGTTATCTTATTTTGTATTGTCTTTTACCTTATAACCATTTCACTTTATCATGAAAAGTCATGCAAATGTAATAAAAATAAAGGAAAGCAAATAGTTTTTTTAGAAAAATTATTAACTTTGCAAATAAAATAAGAATAGTGTTTATGCGCAAAACAGGCAACATAACAGTTTATCGTGAAAATCTGAAAACAAGGATACTCGAAACGTCGATGCAGCTCTTCAAACAGAAGGGAATCAGGGCTGTGAAGATGGACGATATTGCCACGGAAATGGGAATATCCAAACGCACCCTGTATGAGATTTACAGCAACAAGGAAGATCTGCTTTACGAGTGTGTAAAGCACGACTCTGAGAAGATGACCAAGCAGCTGCAGGAGTATGCCGAAAAGACGGACAACGAGATGGACGTCATAGCCTTCTTCCTTAAAGCCAAGCTGAGAGACCTGGGAACCATCAATCCGCGCTTCTTTCTTGAAACGCAGAAATATTCTAAGATTGTAGCTTTTCTGCAAGAGTATAACGAGAGACAGCGCGCCAACTCGTACCTCTTCATGAAGAAAGGCATAGAGCACGGATTCTTCAGGGGCGACATCAACTATGACATCGTGCACAAGATGAGCGACGCCGCCATGAACTATGTTATGCAGACAAAGATGTACCGCAAGTATTCGCTGAAGGAGATATTCCACACCTTCATAACGGTCTACATGCGCGGGTGCTGCACAAACAAGGGGCTCGACTATCTGGAGAAGTATATGGACGAAAGCAAGATAAACAAATAGGACACAGACAAGAGTATGACGCTGCGCGGACGGCGGCCCAAGGAGCAGGACAACAAAGATAAGATTCAGGACGAAGCGCGACAGGAGGACTTAAAATCCGAGAACGATCAGTATACTAAAACAATTCAGCCACATACGCAACCGCATCAAGGAAGCAAAGGAAAATCATAACATCGACAGAAAACGGCATACGCAACCGTGACGTCTCTACACACGGAGAGCATCAGCGCACCCATGAAAAGACATTATAAAAATGGTGTGCGACAACGGTCTGTGCATGCTGACATATTGCCGGCATGGCGGACACGGTGCTTACATTGTGATTTCTGTCAACGCTCCAGAATCTTGCTATTATAAAATTTCTTTCAGCAGGGCGTAAAATTCCGCTGTTTTTGTGTGCAAGCGTAAACTGCTATACAGCAACATGTTGGCACGTCAAAGAGCATCAGTGTGCATTATTCTGACACTAAAGACAGCGGCATTTTGCCTCAAAATTCACTCATGATATAAGGTATAACGCATGGCAAAAGGTGGCTTTTTAGGATACAAAAGGCCACAAACGGCAACACGAAAGGCGGCATTTTGCAGACTGGGATGCCACTGGACGCACAAAAGCGGCATATTATCGGGCACATATTTTCTATTTTGTCTGAAAATCCATACAAAGGCAAAATATCATTATGAACGGCATAAGCCTCAATATGCTTACACTTATCAATATTCAAATGTCCCAATCATAAACCAACACTTGCCAAAGAATGGCATACCGTCAATACACACTGAAACTCAGACAGAAGCATGCTCAATATAAAAACAAAAATCCTGCGGATAATAATTGGCCTATTTAGGATAAAAAAGTAACGCTCACACAGGAGCCAAGCCTGCATGAGCGTTTCAGTCACTATGTTTAAACAGAATTAAAATATATAAAAACAAAACACTAAAGTTTGTTCATTCCCGGCTTGCAGACCACGTCTGCACCATTGCTGCGGATGACTATGCCCGAAGCCTTGCTGCCCTTTATGTCCATGTTGAGCGCGCCGTCGGGCACATAGAACGTAACATTGTCGAAGAGCACGTTGCGGCTGTCGTCTATCACCATTGTGTTGTCAGTGGCCTGTATCTCCATGTTGCGCAGCGTCAGTCCGTCGGCATCGTTGAGCGTCTTTATTATCCTGTTGGTCCTGACACTGCCGTTCTCAAGTAGCACGCCAGAACACGGAATCTCTGGTATGCCGTTGACGGTCATTAGCCTGTCGGCCGACTCAACTATGAAGTTGCGTATGGTTATGTCCTTAACCGTAGGCGTAAGCGGAGTGATGTCGAGCGGCGGATAGCGGCGCGCAAGCTCACCCATATACATCTTTGAACCGAGCAGATCCCACGTGAAAGCCTCACGCACGTTCACCAGTCTTATGTTCTCATAGGTGATGCCTTCAACGGTGCCGCCGCGGTTGCGCCTTGTCTTGAAGCGGAAACCCGTGCGTGTGCCATAGAACACGCAGTCGTGAAGATACACACGGCGTATGCCTCCTGCCGTCTCGCTGCCGCAGGTGATGCCTCCGTGACCGTCTTTGGCGAGACAGTAGCGTATGAGCACGTTCTCCGTAGGACGATTGACGCGCAGTCCGTCTTCGCATCGTCCGGCCTTCAGCGTGAAGCAGTCGTCGCCGCAGTTGAGCGTAGAGTATTCTATAAGCACGTTCTTGCATGAAGAGATGTCTATGCCGTCGCCGCTAGGCACGTCTGTAGAGTTTACGGTTATGCCTCTTATTATCACGTTCTCACAATAAACGGGATTAACGTTCCACAGAAGGCTGCGCTCGAAGGTTACGCCCTCAACGAGCACGTTCTTGCAGTTAATGGGCGAAAACGACTTGGGGCGGTAGAACGTGCGGCCTTCCTTGCCGTCGCACAGACGCTCTTTGACGGGCATATGGTAGTCGATGTCGTTCTCAACTACGCTTTTGCCGTTAGGGAACTTGCGCATGGGCACGTCCATCGGCGGCCCCATAATCACGCCTTTGCCCGTAAGGGCTATGTTCTTTGCACCGTTGGCATATATAAACGCACCAGCACCCATAACCTCGACGCCCTCATGACGCGTGAACACGGCAGGCTGATAGTCGTCTACCTCGCCCGAGAACTCTATCACGGCACCTTCATCCAGGCGAAGCTCCACGTTGCTCTTCAGTTCTATTCTGCCTGAATACCACTTGCCGGCAGGCACAACCACGGTGCCGCCGCCACGCTTAGAGAGGCGTTCTATCTTTTCATTGATTGCAGGAGTTATCTTGCCCGATGCCGAAATGTCGGCCTTGCCCACGGTTTCGCGGCGGTCGGGAAATTCGGGGCGCCTTATCTTCTTCAGCTTGAAGGGCGCTTCGTCTACAGGAGCTATGCCGGCAGGCATTGCGGCTGCTCCTACGTTCTCTTTCTCTGGCACTACAATAGTGTTGCCGGCATCAGCCCCGTTGGCGAACACCGGCAACATTAAAATTAATGATAATAAAGATTTTGCGTATCTGTCCATTGTTATGTTTCTTTTAAAGAAAGAACGTAAACAGATTTGATTTGTAACGTTATTTATGCTGACAATTTTCACAGAATGTTTCTATTTTGGTTAATGTTTCGCATATTTTAAGCCAAATCGGTTATTTTAATCCGGCCTTATTGTCGTTTTGACATTTAGCTGACTGCCGTTTGATTCTCCGCAAGCACTGCGGGCAATGTCAAGAAAAGGCAGACGGCAAGACGCCAACAGAAAGCAATAAGACTGCCGGAAGCCTCAATCTGCAGATAGAAGTAAGACAATGACCGATTTTAGACTTGACGCATTTATCTTCAACATGCATCCTTCAGAAACAGTCTGTAAGGCTGTCAATGTGTTGTTTCAGTCTGTAGCCCAGACCGTTATTTGTATAAGGCAGGCAGTGCCCCGGCTGTTTCAACCATGCCAGAATGCATCCGGACTGCACTGCCTTTACCATTATGTATTATCCGCGTGTGGCATACAGGCCGATGGTGGTGCCTGTAAATCCGCCGGCGTTGCGTGTCGACAGGAAGCCGGCGTCTACGTTGTTCTTCAGCAGTTTCCATTCGCCTTTGCCCACTGCATAGTAGAAATCGAACGTCAGACCGCGTGAAACAATCTTCAGGCGTATGTCCTTGTCGGCCTTTGCGAGAGCCGAACTTGCCAATATTTCGTCTTTGCCTCCGTCAGCAGTCTTTCTAAGTTCAACGGCCTTGCCTGCTGACGTCTTGGCAACGCAAAGCAGATACTGATGTGTCTCGTCCTTGAAGAGCAACATGCCTGCGCGCTCGTTTACGGTCTGAGGCTCGAATACCAGACGTGAAGAGCACTCAAACTTATGATGCTGTATGCGGCGGCCTACGTATGCCGGAACGGCTTTCTCGGCAGTTGTGGTCTCAACGCATTTCATTGACAGATAACCGGGCACGGCATTTGTGCTGCAGATAGAGTCAACAGAACCGCGAAGCGAGAACCAGTCGAGCGGCAGTGTCTTTTCAGAGAAATCGTCGTTGTATGCAAAATTACCGAAGGTTACGTTCTTTCCGCGTACAGCTCCCTTTACATTGCCTGTCATAGGCACGGTTTTTCCCTGTTCAAGTATGAGCGGGAAACCTTCGTCAGTCCAGCTTACAGGCAGGAGGAATGTCTCACGTCCAAGATTCTCAAACTTGCCCTCACACGGACGGCATGCAAGGAACACAGCCCACCAGTCGCCGGAAGGAGTCTGCACGAGGTCGGCATGACCTGCACATGTAACAGGGTCTATGCGGTTAGGATCAAGGTCGCGCTGAGTAAGTATAGGATTCTTCTTGGCGGGAACGAATGGTCCAAACGGGCTGTCGCTTCTGAAAATCACCTCTGAGTGCATGTCGCTGGTGCCGCCTTCGGCCGACATCAGGAAATATTTGCCGTTAATCTTATACATATGAGGCCCCTCAATCCATATCGGCTTGTCCTCCGGATGCACGCCTTTGTTCACGAGAATCTTCTCAGGACCAACAGTCTTGTCGGTATTTACGTCAAATTCGCGCACGCGGATAGCCCTGTGGCCGTCGTATTCAGCCTTACCTTCAGGTTCGTCATTGTTTACGATATAGGCCTTACCGTCGTCGTCAAAGAAGAATGAGGGGTCTATGCCTTTTACATCAGGCAGACGGATTGGCTCCGACCATGAGCCGAACGGATCTTTTGTCTTAACGAAGAAGTTGCCCCACCCCACGTTTGTGGTTATCATATAAAAGGTCTTGTTGTGAGGATTATACGATATTGCAGGAGCAAAGATACCTGCTGAAACCTTCTGACCGGCAAGAGGCAACTGCGACGGACGGTCGAGGATATAGCTGATCTGCTTCCAGTTTACTAGGTCCTTGCTGTGGAACAACGGCACTCCGGGATAATAAGAGAAACTTGAAGTTACCATAAAGTAGTCGTCGCCGACACGGCAGATGCTCGGATCAGAATACCATCCGGGAAGTATCGGATTGTAGAATCCGCCCTCGCCTTCGAGCTTCACTTTCTTATAGATGTCGTCATCTCCACTATAACTGAAATAATCGAACAATGCCGTATGGGCAACAGTGGCAGGCGCCTTTGCGGCACTTGCAGCTTGAGCGCCGGCTGTCTGTGCCGAAAAGGCAAGCAATGCAGACGCAAGAATGCAGCTAATTTTAGTTTTTTTCATATCTCTATATATCAGAATATTAAAGTTTTTCATGTCCATGCATAGGTCTTCGCCATAGATATGCGCCATCCGCTTATGGCTTATGCCGTAAAAGACCTGTACCGAGTACAAAGGTAAAAACTATAATCAATTAGCGCCCCACTATTCGTCACCAATACATTAATATTTGTTTCATGCACATAATTCATCACCATAAAACACATGAAATCAAGACAAAACAGAGATTTTCGTACTAAATCTGCAAGTTCAGGAAAGATTACAGATATGCCGTAAAGTAAAGAAAAAGGCGGCGTAATAAACTTACACCGCCTTTTGTGTGGAGCTGGAGGGATTCGAACCCTCGTCCAAACAGGGAAACCATACGCTTTCTACACGCTTATTCCGGCCTTCGGTTTTCGAGCTGCAGCAAGACCCGGACCACCAACTGCAACCTTATCCCCTAAAACTTCATCTTGAGTGCGGGGCCGCACAAGACTATTTCCGATTTAACCGCACCGCTTTACCGAAACGCTTCGGAACAACAGCTTTCGAGCAGTGTCTCGTCCTGTCACCTTGTGACTGGATTAAGCCGATAATCTACTATGCTTCGATTAGGCAGCGAGAGCGTATTTGTTTTCGCCAGATAAATTTTTGACCGCTGAGATTTAGGAGCCAACAGACGACGCTCCGCGTGCTTACGTACCATTCCAACCCGCTGTCAAATCCGGTCAACCCCAATCTGCCAAACGTGCCGGAGCTACGTTTTATCCGTGCAAAGATAACTCTTTCTGTAAGAATACGCAAATTTATGGCTATTTTTTCAATAATCAGAGAGCAACTAACATTTTTTTCAAATTATTTGTGTTACCTTTGCAACAAATTTGAATATTTGGGGTTATTATAGAGAAACAATATTTTTTAGAAGGTGAACAACGTCTATACGAAAGAGGCGGACTGCATAAGCTGCAGCCATGATGCTATGAATGCTACACAAAGGGCAATAAAAAGGGCTTTCGACTTTATATCAGCCTTTTTAGGACTGATTATATTATCACCATTGTTCCTCATTATATATATAATGCTCAAAAGACAAAAGAACGGACCTGCAATATTCTCGCAAGAACGCATAGGATACAGAGGCAAGCCGTTTACCATATATAAATTCAGAACTCTCAGCAAGGCTGAGGACAAACCACAGCTGGTGGCTAAATGTGATGACAGCAACTCGACCAAAACCGAAAGGTTTTTAAGAGAGCATCATCTTGACGAGCTGCCGCAGCTTTGGAACGTGCTTATCGGCGACATGTCGCTCGTAGGACCGCGCCCTGAACGCAAGTACTATATCGACCAGATAATGGAAATAGACAATTCGTATGTGCTAATATATGAAATGAGGCCCGGACTGACATCTGAGGCTACATTATATAATGGCTATACTGACAGCATGGAAAAGATGCTGAAACGTCTGCAGATGGATATTCATTATCTCGAGAACCGCTCGCTGGCGCTCGACTTCAGCATAATAATGCGTACAGCCGCAAGTATAATTAGTGGCAAGAAATTTTAAGTGGAAATTAATTTAATATGAAAAAATATATCATTCTTTTCTTATTCGCACTGCTGTTGCCTTGTTATGCAACAGCACAATCGTCAATGACAGACGAACAGATACTGAAATTTGTAATGAAAGAAAACGCCGAAGGCACATCGCAGGCACAGATTGTAACAAAACTGATGCAGAAAGGCGTAACTATAGAACAGATCAGGCGCGTAAAAGACAAATATGAACGTCAGGCAAAAAACAAAGGCCTTGGCACCGTAAGCAGCAAAGACTCGGAAGAAGATAACGGACGCCAGAGAAAGAATAACGGAAAGAAAGGCTCAAGCAAAAACGACGATGACGAAGAATCACCGCAATACAGAATAAAAGATACAAGAGAAAAGAAAAAGAGCAAATCAAAAGAAGTTGTCTATGACGAGACAAACGAAGACTGGCTGATGATGCAGGATGAGCTGAACACATTCATCCCTGACACAACGGCCATGCTGGAAAAGCTCCTTGCAGAAAAAAGAAAGAAAAAAGTGTTCGGACGTGATATCTTCAACAACAAGGACCTTACGTTCGAGCCCAACATGAACATCGCCACCCCGCAGAATTACATCTTAGGCCCGGGCGACGCTGTCTATATCGACATATATGGCGCATCACAAAAGACTATAGAAAGTACCGTTTCACCCGACGGAGAAGTAACAATAGAAGGTTTCGGCCCCGTACAGGTAAGCGGTCTGACCGTGGCACAGGCAAATGCACGCCTGCGCTCTACGTTAGGAGCAAGATACAGCAGTTCGAAGATAAAGCTAACTGTTGGTCAGACACGCTCGATAATGATTAACGTGATGGGTGAGGTGAAGAACCCTGGAACCTACACTCTTCCTGCGTTTGCAACAGTATTCCATGCCTTGTATATGGCAGGCGGTACAAACGATATAGGTACGATGCGTAACATCAAGGTATACAGAAATAACCGACTGGTGTCTGTTGTGGACATCTATGACTATATCCTGAACGGAAAACTCACAGGCAACGTCAGACTTGCCGACAACGACGTAATTTCCGTTGGTCCTTACGACTGCCTGGTAAATATTACCGGAAAGGTGAAAAGACCGATGTACTATGAAATGAAGCGAAACGAAAGCGTTGGTACCTTGCTGAAATACGCCGGAGGATTTACAGGAGATGCATATAAGAAATCTGTACGCATTGTCAGAAAGACAGGAAGAGAATATTCTGTCTACAACGTTGATGAATTTGACATGAGTGCATTCCATCTTGCAGACGAGGACTCTGTAAGCGTTGACTCTATCCTGCCCCGCTTCTCTAACATGGTTGAGGTCAAGGGTGCCGTGTTCCGTCCCGGAATGTATCAGGTAGGAGGCGACATCAACAGCGTAAAAACACTTATCGAACACGCCGACGGTCTCCGTGAAGAAGCCTTCACTGCACGTGCCGTAATGCACAGGATGAAGAAAGACCGTACACTCGAAGTCGTTCCTGTTGACGTTGAAGGCATATTGGACGGCACCGTTCCTGACATACCTATACAAAACAACGACGTGCTGTTCATCCCGACTAAACAGGAGATGATGGAAGAACAGACTATCACAATACACGGAGAGGTACAATACCCGGGTATTTACAGATATGCCGACAACGAAACCCTTGAGGACTTCGTCTTGCAGGCAGGAGGCTTAAAGCAGACAGCCTCAACAGTAAAAGTGGATGTGTCAAGACGAATTGTAAACCCGAAAGCACTGACAACCGACTCAGTCATTGCCCGCACTTACACATTCGCCCTGAAAGACGGCTTTGTGATTGACGGCACACCCGGCTTCAAGCTCATGCCGTTCGACGAAGTGTATGTCCGCAAGAGTCCCGGCTACTACAAGCAGCAGAATGTTGTCGTTGAAGGCGAAGTAATGTTCAGCGGTACATATACGCTCTCTAAGAAGAATCAGCGTCTGAGCGACCTTATAAAGAGTGCCGGCGGCGTTAACGACCGTGGCTATGTTGCAGGTGCACGCCTCGAAAGAAAGGTGAACGAGAGCGAACGCGCACGTATGGAAGCCGTGCTCAAAAAAGCCAAGGAAGAGGCAGAACAGATGGAAATAGAAGCTGCTAAGGAAAACAAGAAAATAGATCTTAAAGACAGCGAGAAAATCAAGAAATTTGAAATACCTGAGTTCTATTCTGTCGGAATAGAGCTTGACAAGGCCCTAGCCAACCCCGGATGCGATGCAGACATCGTTTTGCGTGAAGGCGACAAAATCATCGTACCGCAATATAACGGAACAGTAAAGATAAACGGTGCTGTGATGTATCCTAACACCGTAGGTTTCCAGAAGGGCAAGAAGGCTAAATATTACATTAACCAGGCCGGCGGATTCAGCGAAAAGGCAAAAAAGAGCCAGACATACATTGTTTACATGAACGGCACTATTGCAAAGGTTAGCCAAAATGCCAAGCCAAAGCCCGGATGTGAAATTGTTGTACCTGAAAAGGAAATCAACAAGATGACTATTGCTGAAAAGATGACTATCGGAACATCTGTTGCATCAATAGCAACAATGATTGCGACACTGGCAAATATATTGTAAAAAATAAAAGAAAATGGTTGAGAATATAGAATACAAGCTCAGGGAAATAGACCTGAAAAAGCTTCTTAACAGAATAAAGACACATAAGAAATTATTTATAATAAATCTTTCTGTTGCATTTGTTGTAAGTGCATTCTTAATTTTATGTGTTCCGAGATTCTATGTCTGTGAAGTTAAACTGGCACCAGAAACCACCACTCCAAATATAGGTGGCCTTGGTGCCTTGGCGTCGAGTTTCGGCCTAAACATGTCTAATATGGCAAATCAGGATGCCATTGTGCCAGAACTGTATCCTGACCTGATGGAATCTGCCGACTTTCAGACAAGCATGTTCCCCATTAAAATAAAATCAAATGACGGGAAAATAGAAACTACATATTACGAATATCTTGAGAAGTACCAGAAATCAGCATGGTGGGAAAAGATAATAGGTTTTGTAAAAGACTTGTTTAAAGACGAGGATGCTGAAGGCGGAGCTAGCGCAATGAAAGTCAATCCTTTCAAAATGACAAAGAAGCAAAACGACATAGCCAAACTGGTTGGGCAAAAGATTAAATGTAGCGTTGACAAGAAGACCAGTGTCATCACTATAAACGTTGAGGACCAGGATCCTTTGATCTGTGCCACCATAGCAGACTCTGCAAGGGTAAAACTGCAGCAGTTCATCATAAAGTACAGAACAAACAAGGCACGTATAGACCTGGAGTACACAAAAAATCTGTATCAAGAAGCTAAAAGACAATACGAACGTGCAAGACAGGTATATGCGGTGTTCTCTGATGCCAATCAGGACTTGGTGCTTGAAAGCTACAAGGCAAAACTGGAAGACCTTGAAAACGAGATGCAGCTGCAGTACAACAACTATCAGCAAATAAGTCAGCAGCTTCAACTTGCAAAAGCGAAATTACAGGAAAGAACGCCTGCGTTCACTACACTACAGTCTGCATCTGTGCCACTTAAGCCTACAGGCCCCAAACGCATGGTGTTTGTTGCGTTCTGTATGATTCTAACATTCATAGGAACATCTGTCTATGTTTTCAAAAAAAATATTTAATGGTAATGAACGCACAGCTTTAATAAAAAAGAACATTGCCGGTTCCATACTTATAAAAGGCTGGAACTGCATTGTTCAATTATTGCTCGTGCCCATTACATTAAATTGTCTGAACCAATACGAATATGGAATTTGGCTTACCATCAATTCCATTTTGTTATGGATAGACCAATTTGACATAGGCCTGGGAAACGGACTCAGAAATAAGCTTGCAGAAGCATTAGCAAAAGGCGACAAGGAAAAAGCCAGAAGGCTTGTCAGCACAACATTCATGATGCTGATCATTATTGTAATACCCATTGTTCTCATTTTAAGAATAATAATTCACAATATTGACCTTCATTCGCTATTGAACATAAACAGCGCTACAGTACCAAACTTAGAGGGTATATTTGTTATTTCCATTGTATTTGTAGGCATAACCTTTATCTTCAAATTTATCGGAAATGTCTATCTTGGGCTTCAACTTCCGGCAATAAACAATCTTCTCGTTGTTTCCGGCCAGACACTGGCACTGATCTGCATATTTGTTTTGTCGCTAATATATAAGCTCACATTATTCGACGTAGCCTGCATCTACACATTGTCGCCCTTGATGGTATACCTGATTTCGTATCCGCTGACATTTTGCAGATACAAATATCTAAGGCCTTCATTCAGGCTGTTTGATAAAACAGAACTTAAAGAACTGTTCTCACTAGGAATATTGTTCTTCATTGTTCAGATATCAGGTCTGATAATATTTGCCTCTTCAAACGTACTGATTACGCGCATATTATCTCCGGCAGAAGTTACGCCATACCAGATTTCATACAAATACTTCAGTCTGACGATAATGGTGTTTACAATCATCACCGCACCGCTCTGGTCTGCAACAACTGATGCGTATACAAAGAATGACTGGAAATGGATAAACAACATGATGAATAAGATGAATAAAATAATGCTGGCGTTTCTCGTTCTTCTGATACTGATGCTCGCATCATCTGAATTCATCTATAAAATATGGATTGGCGGTAAAGTTGAAATAGGCTATCTGCTGTCTGCATTAATGGCAATATATATGTGTGTACTTATTTACAGCACATGTTACTCTAACATCCTCTTCGGAATAGGAAAAATACGTCTGATTACAATAATAACAGCGTTAGAAGCTATAATATACATCCCGTTGGCTATATTCTTAGGCAACAGATTTGGTCTTTACGGCATCATCAGTGCACTGATATCCGTTAATCTGATATGCACTATATGCAATAAGATTCAGTTTGAAAAGCTGGCAAACAATAAAGCAACGGGAATATGGAATAAGTAAATAAAGGCAAAATGTTGACAAACATAATAATATTAATATTTGTGTTCGCAGGAATGCTGTCTTTTTTCCTGCTGTCACCCAGATTCTGCTCTTATCTTCCAAAACGTCAGATATTCTCACCATGGAATACAACTCTGATTGTATGGATTATAATTCTTACGCTCTATACTTTTGTTCATAAGGAGCTGTATGCTGTTTCTGAACAATTTGTATATGGCTTAACCATTTGGGTATTTACCTTTGTCATTACATCCGCCGTCACCTTTGTAGTTTTCCCTTCATATAAAAAAAGCCCATGGAAAGTATGCGAAAAGAATGTTGACATAATAACATTAATTACGCTGATCCTTGTTCCTATGGCCGTGTATAAAGCTGTGCAACATGCATTTATGCTCGGTTCGCCCGAAGGCCTGTTCTACACGTTAAGAGAACAGGCTGTCAACCCTGAAGAGAACCAGCTTGGCATTGTAAAATATTTTGTATACGTCATAAACACTCTGCTAATCATAGAAATATGCCGCAGCAAAATAAGGAAATGGCGCATGTTGCTTGTCATATCGCTCTGCTTTCTCTTCTTTATTGCGACAATGGGAAAGATGACATTGTTCATGTACATATTTACGAGCCTTTATCTGCTTTATGAGAAAGGAAGAATATCATTAAAGCCTATATTTTGGGGATCAGTGTTTCTTATTGCATTGGTACCGCTGATGTTTATTCTAAGAGGAAGCTCAGACACCGAAACAGATGCCGAGGTTATTGGAGACTTGCTGATAATTTATTCTGTAACATCTATCATCGCATTTGGACAACTGTCTCCATGTTCATCTACCCAATGGGGTGAAGTAACTCTTCGCTTCTTCTATGGACTTTTTGAATCACTCGGATTCAACATAAACACCCCTCCCCCTATCGTTCAGGAATTCTGTACAACGCCTCTGCCAACTAACGTATATACAATAATGTCTTCATACTTCAAGGACTTTGGGTTTACCGGAATTTTTGTATTTGCCTTGATTGAAGGATTAATTATTGGCGCAATATACAAATATTCAAAAACAGGCAACAACCTGATGATGTATCTATATGCCTATATTTTTACATTATTAGTTACCCAGTTTGTTGACGAACAGATATTTCAGGGTTTGTCATCAATCATGCAGATGACCGTACTTATCTTTATTTGTCACATCAATTTGAGCTATAATAAGGAGTGATGAAAGATGGATAAATTTACAAGAAACAACAATCCTGCATCAATTGCCGTTGTGGTGGTGATTTACGGGTCGAAATTAACCAGCTGCAACGTATACAATACATTAATAAAAAATAATATAGACAACATAAGCTGTTTGCTTGTTTTTGACAACTCGCAGACAAAACAATACGAAAAGATAGATCTCCCTAATGGGAAATACGAATATGTATGGGATCCTTCCAACCCTGGACTATCCATACATTACAACGAAGCAGCAAGGTATGCCAGACAACACGGATATGAATGGATTTTGTTATCAGACCAAGATACGACATTTCCACCGGAAGCAATGGCTGAATATCAAAAGGCTTTGACGGAGAACCTTGACTGCAGTCTGTTCGTACCCATACACAAGATATCCGGCGACAGATTTCTGTCACCTGTCAGATCGTGTATTTGGAAACAGACGACATGCATAAAACAAGGCATGCATAAAATTAAAGAATATGACATTATAAATAGCGGGATGCTGATAAAAGTCGCCGACTTTATTAAAGCGGGCGGATATAAAGAAGACGTAAACCTCGACTTTTCTGATTTTCAATTTATTGAAAGACTGAAAAGAGTCACTAAAAACTTCATCGTATTAAACATCGAATGCATACAAGACTTTTCGAATAACGCTGAAGACAAAGCAAAACTTATCAGCCGCTTTAAGAAATATTGCCAAAATGCTGCCAACTTCGAGACCAGAAGCATATATACAAAAGCCAGGATATCGTATCTTGTCTTAAAACATACTATAGCCCTCTCTGTAAGATGTAAGACAACAGAAACGTTCAAAATATTAGTCAAAAGTATAATAAAGAAATAAAGTTGCCATGATTTCAGTCTGCATAGCCACATACAACGGTGAAAAATTCATAAAACAACAATTGACTTCCATACTGGAACAATTAGCCCCCGCCGATGAGATAATCGTATCGGATGATAATTCTAAGGATAATACAAGAAATATAATTGAGGAATTAAATGACAACAGAATAAAAATTATTGACGGGCCCGGCATGGGTTCACCCACAAAAAATTTTGAGCAGGCACTGAAACATGCTAAAGGAGACTACATCTTCCTTGCCGACCAGGATGATGTATGGAAAGAGGGAAAAGTTTCTACATGTATGAAATATCTTAAAGATTATTGTTGTGTTGTCAGCGATGCAACAGTAACCGACGGTGATTTAAAGGAGACTTCATCTTCTTTTTTCAGGCTCAACAACACAAAATACGGGAAATGGTATAACCTGCTTCTAAAGAACGGATATCTTGGCTGTTGCATGGCTTTCAGAAAAGAACTGCTAAACGCTGCCATACCATTTCCGGAAGACACCCCTATGCATGACATCTGGCTCGGAAATGTCGCAGCATTCAAATTTAATGTATGCTTCATACCCCAAAGTCTTATTCTGTTCAGAAGACATGGGCACAACAGTTCGTCAACAGCAAGAAAAAGCACCTCGTCGTTAAAAGACAAAATAAATTTCAGGTATGCGATATGCAAAGGCCTCATAAAACTGTGACGGACAACCGCAATGATGTTTTGTTACATCTAAAATATTCAAAAATTTGCTCAAAATATTTATTTTGATTAACTTCGCATTCAGTTTAGAGATGGCTTAACTGCAGACAATTGAGCCTGTCATGATAAAACTTGCCTAATATACAGAAAATGATTAAAGTATCAATAATAACAACTACATATAATAGTGCCAAAACGGTTGCAAGCACGATAGAATCTGTATTAAGCCAGACATATTCTAACATTGAATATTGGATTATTGACGGGAATTCATCCGACAGGACATTAGACATAATAAAAAAATATCAGGAACGCTTTAACGGCAGGCTGCATTATCTGTCTGAAAAAGACAAAGGTATATACGATGCAATGAACAAAGGCATCAGCAAAAGTTCGGGAGACATCGTCGGCATTCTCAACTCAGACGACTATTTCACATCAGATGACATCATAGAGAATGTAGTAAAGGCTTTTGCTGACAACAAATTAGATGCTGTCTACGGAGACATACATTTCATCGACGGAAGCAACCCCGAAAAAATTGTAAGGTATTATTCGTCTGCCATGTTCAAGCCATTTTGGCTGCGCTTCGGCTTTATGCCCGCACATCCGTCATTTTACGTAAAACGTGAAGTTTATGAAAAATGCGGCAATTATTCGTTAGATTATAAAATAGCATCTGACTATGACATGATGGTCAGGCTATTTCATAAATACCAGATTAGGACAAAGTACCTTAAAAAGGATTTTGTAACGATGCGAACCGGCGGCGTCAGCACTAAAAGCATCAAGAACAGAATACTGATTACGAAAGAAGACGTTAAGGCATGCAAACGTTACGGACTATACACGAATATGTTTTTTATCTCAATAAAGTATCTTTACAAAATTTTTGAATTTAAACGCTTTTCTGTAAAATAACTGAACTGCATGAATTTATAAACGGCAATTTATAATACAGAATATATAAATCAGCCCAATTGCTCTTTTTTGAGTTCAACTCCATATCCACTTATTTTGTTTTTACGGGCAACAAAAGTTTAATTGCATTTAAACTAAAAAAATCAGAAAGTAATAGACGTATTTTTATTAAAAGTTAGATAAAATACAGCCAATTTCAATAAAGACTATAAGCTAAATCATATCTATAGGTTTCAAATCATTAACCTATTGTTTATGAGTCAAAACTCGGCCACTTTTGATGCAAAAGTGGCCGAGTTTTCTGTTGCAAACAAGTGATTATTTTTGAGCAAACCAGATATTTCGGGCTCGCCGATTTATTTTCTATATTCGGATTACCGCCATTTTGTCAGAATAAAGCCTGCATATACCGAATAACACAAGCTTTGAAAAGACTTATCTACTAATATCCGGCACAATACAAAAAAGAGTATGAACGACATGAAAAATCATACGCGCTCATACTCCGCTTTATTTCTAATTCAAGCCAGCAAACGTCTATCAGTGAGACGGATGCTCCTGAAGATAGTTCTTAGCCTCTATTGCCGCACGACAACCGCTTGCAGCTGCTGTGATTGCCTGACGATAGTGAGGATCGGCAACGTCGCCGGCAGCAAATACGCCGGGCACATTGGTGCAAGGAGTATTGCCTATGGTCTTGATATATCCTATCTCGTCGAGGTCGAGCCACTCTTTGAACACATCGCTGTTAGGCTTGTGACCGATAGCAAGGAAGAAGCCGTCGATAGGCAGATCGTATTTCTCCTCGTCGGGTTCGCCCTTGCGCTTAACGAGGTGGGCACCCTCAACACCGTTCTCGCCGTAAAGGCCGAGCGTGTTGTGCTCAAACAGAATCTCTATGTTCTCAGCCTCTTTTACACGGCGCTGCATAACCTCTGAAGCACGGAGGAACGGCTTGCGCACAATCATGTAAACCTTCTTTGCAAGACTTGCAAGATAAAGAGCCTCCTCGCATGCTGTGTCGCCGCCGCCAACAACGGCAACAACCTTCTTGCGATAGAAGAAGCCATCGCATGTGGCACATGCAGACACGCCTTCGCCCTTATATTTCTCCTCGTCAGCCAGTCCGAGATATTTTGCCGAAGCACCTGTGGCAATGATTACAGTGTCGGCAGCAATAACATGTCCGTCGTCTGTTGTCAGCTTGTAAGGAGCCTCGCTCAGGTCGGCCTTAACGATAACGCCGTCGCGCATGTCTGTACCGAAGCGCTCTGCCTGCTGCCTCAAATCCAACATCATCTGATTGCCGTCAACACCCTCGGGATAGCCGGGGAAATTCTCTATCACTGTAGTCTGTGTCAGCTGTCCGCCAACCTGCAGACCGCAATACTCTACCGGATTCAGGTTAGCACGTGCTGCATATATCGCAGCCGTATATCCTGCCGGACCGCTGCCTATGATAAGGCAGCTCACTCTCTCTGCGTTTTCCATATTAATTTATAGTTTTTTTAAAAGACAAAGAAAAGCCAACAATACACCACCATGCCCCATAAGGTTGCACCGCGCTATATCATTGGCTTTTCATTTCATCTTATACAAATATGAATGTATATGTTTTTATTTCTTCAACAGTTCTTCA